>Ga0210064_1000041_pt1 | contig 56605 bp, 49 predicted proteins | sample Muzzi_CordC_D2_FD_185531 | JGI IMG/M metagenome (GOLD analysis project Ga0210064, IMG submission 185531) | Wetland microbial communities from San Francisco Bay, California, USA, that impact long-term carbon sequestration - Muzzi_CordC_D2 (SPAdes) | ecosystem: Environmental > Aquatic > Marine >... | reverse complement strand
GCCGCGCACTTGAATCAGGTAACAACGGGGTCGGGTATCGACCCCGTTTTTTTTGCATGGAATTCGTGGCGGAAAAGTAAGACAATAGAGATCGTTTTGGTGGCGATACAGGAATATCCTGTATCCATTTGATAAACAAGGAAATAAAAGCAATGAGTTACCGGCGTGTACTGTTGAAGCTCAGCGGCGAAGCCTTGATGGGAGGCTGTGCTCACGGCATCGAGCCGGAGGTGATTCAGCGTGTCGCCGGAGAGATCCGGACGGTCAATGCCTCCGGCGTGCAAATTGGACTCGTAATCGGGGGCGGCAATCTCGTTCGCGGTGCCGGGATGGCGTCCCGTGGAATGGATCGGGTAACGGGCGATCACATGGGGATGCTCGCCACGGTCATCAATGCCCTCGCACTGCAGGATGCCCTGGAAAAAGCCGGCGCCTCCTGCCGGGTGATGTCGGCCCTGAGAATCAACCAGGTATGTGAACCCTACATCCGGGGGCGTGCCGTCCGGCATCTTGAAAAGGGCCGGGTTGTGGTGTTTGCAGCCGGCACGGGAAATCCGTTCTTTACGACCGATTCGGCGGCCAGCCTGCGTGCGATCGAAATCGATGCCGATATCATGCTGAAGGCAACCAAGGTGGATGGTGTCTATTCGGCAGATCCGGTTACCAACCGGGAGGCGACCCTGTTTGATCGCATCAGCTTCGACGAGGCCCTGGAACGCAAGCTGGGCGTAATGGATACGACGGCGCTGGTGTTGTGCAGCGAGCACAACATGCCGGTACGCGTATTTAACATCTTCGAGCCTGGCCACCTTGGCCGGATTGTTGCCGGTGAACAGGTGGGTACATTGGTAGCGCGGGAGAGTAACGGATGATTGACAGTATCAAACAGGATGCCAGGGATCGCATGAGTAAAAGCATCGATGCCCTGAAACAGTCACTCGGGAAGGTACGTACCGGACGGGCACATCCCAGCCTGCTGGATCACCTGACAGTGGATTATTACGGCAGCCAGGTCCCGATTTCGCAGGTTGCCAATATCGGTGTGGAGGACGCACGTACCCTGACGGTGACACCCTGGGAAAAGCAGATGGTAAAGGTTATCGAGAAGGCAATTATCACCTCAGACCTGGGGCTAAATCCGGCGGTAGCCGGAACGGTCATGCGGATCCCGATGCCGCCGCTGACGGAAGAGACGCGGCGGGACCTGGTGAAAGTGGTGCGTCATGATGCGGAGGCCGCCAAGGTGGCGATTCGCAATATCCGGCGTGATGCCAATGCCGACCTGAAGGAACTGCTGAAAGAGAAAGAGATATCGGAAGACGAGGAACGCAGGGCACAGGAGGAAATCCAGCGTATCACCGACCAGAATGTCGCGGATGTAGACAGGGTTGTTGCCGGCAAGGAAGCCGAGTTGATGGAGATCTAGCGGAAAATCAAAAAACAAGGTACGCATACACCCGAGTAACACGATGAGCACACCCGAGAGTATCAACGGACTGCCCCGGCATATCGCCATCATCATGGACGGTAATGGTCGCTGGGCCCGTGCCCGTATGCTGCCGCGTTACGTGGGGCACCGGGAAGGTGTCAAGGCGGTCAGGCGGATCGTCGAGGCATGCCGCAACCGGGGCATACGCGCACTGACGCTGTTTGCCTTCAGCAGTGAAAACTGGCGGCGTCCGAGTGACGAGGTGGGGTTGTTGATGGACCTGTTTATCCGCACTCTGCGCAAGGAAGTCGAAACCTTGCACCGCAATGGTATCCGGATACGTTTTACCGGTGATCACCGTGCTTTCCCGGAGGACTTGCGGGAACTGATCGGGGAGGCGGAAACCAGGACCCGAATGAATACCGGACTGGATCTGGTGATTGCCGCGAACTACGGCGGGCACTGGGATATCACGCAAGCCTGTCGTGTTATTGCCGGGCGGGTTGCGGACGGGGAACTGCAGCCGGGGGAAATTACCCCGGACGTGATTGCCAGGGAAATTTCCCTGGCCGACCTGCCGGCGCCGGATCTTTTCATCCGCACCGGTGGTGAGCAGCGCATCAGCAACTTTTTGCTGTGGCAACTGGCTTACACGGAACTGTATTTCACCGAGGTCCTCTGGCCGGCATTTGATGAACCGGCCCTGGAAGAAGCCCTGTATTCTTATGCCAATCGCCAGCGGCGCTTCGGACGGACCGGTGAACAGGTGGAGCAGTTGAAGGGTGCTTAAGACTCGCCTGCTATCGGCTGCCGTCATGGCGCCGCTTGTTATCGGTTGTATTTACTATCTTCCAACCCCCGCTATTGCCGGGTTGATGGCCCTGGTGGTTGCCGGCGGAGTATGGGAATGGGGGCGGATGATCCCGTTGCCTTCCACCGCCGGAAAGCTGGCCTACCTGGGGGGGGTTGTTTTCCTGATGGTGGTGATCTGGGCGGTGCCACTGGAGCGGGTGATTACGCCGCTGTTGCTGCTCGCCATGCTCTGGTGGCTGGGAGCGCTTTACTGGTTATCCCATCCTGAATACAGTACCGGCCTGTCATGGCAGGCCGGCATCCTGAAATCCGTGGCGGGCGTGCTGGTCATGGTGCCTGCCTGGGCCGCGCTGGTGATGCTGCACGGGCGTGACGGCAACGGCCCGCTGCTGTGTCTGTATGTGCTGGTACTGGTATGGCTGGCGGACAGCGGTGCGTATTTCACGGGGCGTTACCTGGGACGCAGGAAACTGGCGCCGGTAATCAGCCCCGGCAAGACCTGGGAGGGAGTCTACGGCGCGGTGGTTACCTGTGGAATATTCGCGCTGCTCGTCGGACTGCTGTCCGGCCGGCCTGGTTACTGGATCGCAGGATGGGTACTGGTATCCCTGCTGGCGGTGGTTTTTTCCGTTGCCGGTGACTTGCTGGAAAGTCTGATGAAACGGCAATGTGGCCTCAAGGACAGTGGCAGTATTATCCCCGGTCATGGCGGGATACTGGACCGGATAGACAGCCTGACGGCGGCACTGCCGGTATTCCTGTTTGGCATGCAGTGGGCAAAGCTCTGATTCCGGTTAACCCGATGAAACCGCCATATACTCGATACCTGACTGTCGCAGGGAAATTCCCGCCTCTTCATGGTAACGCTTTCCGGGACTGCCCCGATTCCCGTATTCCCGGCGGCGGGCGGTGTCCGCGGGGTAACCCCGGGAAGCGTATCCCTTGACCGGCCGGGGACATAGCCGGCCTGCTGGCATCACCATCCTCGGGGCCACGGGTTCGATCGGCGCAAATACCCTGGATGTCATCGCCAGACATCCCGGCAGGTTCCGGGTGGTTGCGCTGACGGCGCATACCGATGTGGATTCCCTCGCGCGGCAATGTGCACGGTTTCAGCCCCGCTATGCCGTGATGGCAGAACCGGCGGCTGCGGAACGGCTTGCCGGGGTACTTCACAACAGTGCCCCGGATGTTCAGGTGCTGGCGGGCGATGCGGCGCTGGCAGAAGTGGCCGGATTGCCGGAGACGGACTACGTGATGGCGGCTATTGTCGGTGCGGCGGGCCTGTTGCCCACTCTGGAGGCGGCCAGAAAGGGCAAGCGCGTCCTGCTGGCGAACAAGGAGGCACTGGTGATGTCCGGCGCCCTGTTCATGCGGGCAATCCGTGACCATCGGGCGGTATTGCTGCCCATCGACAGTGAACACAATGCCTTGCTGCAGTGCATGCCGGACAACTACGCGACCGGCCAGGCACCACGCGGGGTGAAACGCATCACCCTCACCGCATCGGGTGGACCGTTCAGAACCACGCCGCTAACCAGGCTGGAATCAGTCACCCCCGAGCAGGCCTGTGCCCATCCCAACTGGGCGATGGGACGCAAGATTTCAGTTGATTCGGCCACCATGATGAACAAGGGCCTGGAGGTCATCGAGGCCGGCTGGTTGTTCGATCTGCCCGTGGAACGGATCGATGTCGTCCTGCATCCGCAGAGTATTCTGCATTCCATGGTGGAATATGAAGACAGTTCGGTGCTGGCCCAGCTGGGTAATCCGGACATGCGAATACCCATCAGTCATGCGCTTGGCTGGCCGGAGCGTTTCACTTCCGGTGCCGCTGCGCTCGATCTGGTGACTATCGGAATGCTCCAGTTCGAGAAGCCGGATCCGCAACGCTTTCCCTGTCTTGGATTGGCAGCCCAGGCCTGGCGTGCCGGAGGCACGGCACCGGCGATCCTGAATGCCGCCAATGAAATTGCAGTGCAGGCCTTTCTGGACCGGCGGATTCCGTTTACCGCCATTCCCCGGATTATCGAACAGGTGATGGAACACTGCGATGCACGGGCTGCGGATTCCCTGGAGGTTATTCTCGAGGATGACGGGCTGGCACGGGTCCTGGCACTGAACTGTATAACCGCGGGCACCGGCAAGGTGGCGCCATGAGCAGTGCCTTGCTGTCTACTGCCGCTTTCCTCGTTGCAATCGGAGTGCTCGTGACCGTCCACGAATACGGTCATTACTGGGTTGCCAGGAAGCTGGGTGTCAAGGTGTTGCGCTTCTCGATCGGCTTCGGCAGGCCATTATGGAGCCGGACCATGGGCAAGGACGCTACCGAACTGGTGATTGCGTCAGTGCCGCTGGGTGGCTATGTGAAAATGCTCGATGAACGCGAGGGAGAGGTTGCGGAAGCCGAAAGGCACCGGGCCTTCAATCGCCAGCCGCTGTCCACGCGGTTTGCGGTGGTCGCGGCCGGACCGGTTTTCAATCTGTTATTCGCCATCTTCGCCTACTGGGTCATGTATGTAAGTGGTGTTCCGGGGCTGCGTCCGGTGATCGGTGAGGTGCTGCCGTCCACCTATGCCGAACAGGCCGGGTTTGTTGCGGGAGACGAGATACTGGCGATTAATGGCAGGCCTGCGCCCAGCTGGGAGTCGGCCGTGCTGTTGCTGCTGGATGCCGGGCTGGCTGAACAGGACTCGTTTCAGGTCAGGGTGCTGGATCCCGCGGGAAACGAGAAGAACCTGCGGGTCAGGCTGGATGATGCGAACCGCATGCTGGAAGAGGGCGCGCTGCTGGATAACTTCGGCCTGAAACCCTGGCATCCAGCCTATCCGGCGGTTATTGACAGGCTGGTCGCGGGCGAAGCCGGGGAGCGCGCCGGGTTGCAGGCCGGTGACCGCATTGTTGCGGCCGATGGCCAGCCGGTAAGCGACTGGAACCAGTGGGTCGATTATGTCCGCAGCCGCCCCGGTCAGGCGCTGGCCGTACAGGTGGAACGGAACGGGGTTCTGGAAGATCTCGTGTTGACGCCGGTGGCGGTTGAGGAAAACGGCAAGACCATCGGCCGCATCGGTGCGGTGGTCAAACTTCCGGATACTGATCAGCATGCTACAATGCGCGTCGTTGTCCGTTATGGTCCGGTAGGAGCCATCCCGGTCGCGCTCGCCAAGACCTGGGAAATGACAACGCTGACGTTGCGGACACTGTGGAAAATGATCAGTGGCAAGGCCTCTGTCGAGAACCTGAGTGGGCCCATCAGCATTGCCCGCTATGCAGGCCAGTCGGCTGCCATCGGATTCGCCGCGTTTCTGGGTTTCCTGGCCATTGTGAGCATCAGCCTGGGCATCCTGAATCTGCTGCCAATACCGGTTCTGGATGGCGGGCACCTGATGTATTACCTGGTGGAACTGGTGACCGGGCGCCCGGTTTCCGAAGCAGTCCAGTTGTTTGGTCAGCGGGTGGGGATCATGCTGTTGCTGTTGCTGATGACACTGGCATTCTACAACGACCTGGCCCGGTTATTCGGCTGACAGAACATTACTCAGACAATTCGGATGAAAGCCTTTTTCAAGACGTTGCTGCTCACGCTGGTTTTGTCCGGCACTGTGCAGGCATTTGCCCCGTTCGAGGTCGCCGATATCAGGGTGGAGGGTCTGCAACGGATTTCTGCGGGTACCGTGTTCAACTACCTGCCGATAAAAGTAGGGGATACGATTGATGCCGCGGATACGGTAACCGCGACCAGGGAGCTGTTCAAGACCGGGTTCTTCAACGATGTTCATCTGGAGCGCGAAGGTAATGTGCTGGTGGTTTATGTCAGGGAACGGGCGGCCATCAGCAGTATCGAGATCAGCGGGAACAAGGACGTCGAGACCGATCAGTTGCTGGAGGGACTCAAGGAGATCGGGCTGGCGGAAGGACGGGTATTTGACCGTTCCCTGCTGGACAAGGTCGAACAGGAATTGCGACGTCAGTACTTCAGCCGTGGCAAGTATGCGGTCCGGATCAAGACGACCGTAACACCGCTGGAAAGAAATCGTGTCGGTATCCTGATTGATATCTCGGAGGGCCAGATCGCCAGGATCAAGCAGATCAATATTGTCGGAAACCACAGGTTCACCGACAAGGAGCTGCGTGATGATTTTACCCTGGATACCCCCTCGCTGTTTTCCTTCTTTACCAAGAGTGACCAGTATTCCAAGCAGAAACTGGCTGCGGATCTGGAAATCCTGCGCTCCTTTTACCTTGACCGGGGATATCTGAATTTCAATATCTCCTCCACCCAGGTTTCCATTACGCCGGACAAGAAGGATATCTACATCACCATCAACATCTCCGAAGGCGAGCAATACACCATCCGGGAGGTCACCCTGTCGGGTGACCTCGTGGTAGCACCGGAGGAACTGTTCCCGCTGGTCAGGATAAACCCCGGCGATGTTTTTTCCCGCAAGCGCGTCACGGAAGCCGTGGACCGGATCAGTTCGGAACTGGGCAATGAGGGCTATGCCTTCGCCAATGTCAATACGGTACCGGATGTCGATGAGATCAAGCAGGAGGTTACGCTGGCGTTCTTCGTCGATCCGGGAAATCGTGTCTATGTACGCCGCGTCAATGTAGAGGGGAACGTGTCTACCCGGGATGAGGTGTTACGTCGTGAAATGCGGCAAATGGAGGCCGGATGGTTCTCGGCGGAGCAGGTGGAACGCTCGCGTACCCGGCTGCAGAAGCTGGGTTATTTCGAGGATGTCAATGTGGAGACACCCACAGTACCCGGTACCACCGACCAGGTGGATGTCAACTATTCCGTCAAGGAAACCTCCTCGGGTAATATTACCGCAGGGCTGGGCTATTCACAGACCTCGGGAATATTGTTCAATGCGAACGTGACCCAGGACAATTTTCTGGGTAGCGGCAAGCGCGTCAGCTTTGCGTTCAACAACAGCCGGGTAAGTACCATTTACAGCTTTTCCTATGTCAACCCCTATTACACCATCGATGGGGTCAGCCGCGGCTTCGGTGCTTACTACCGCAAGACCGACGCCGACAACGCAAATCTGTCGGACTATTCGACCGATGCCTACGGCGCCAATGTCAGCTTCGGGTTACCGGTAAACGAGTTCGACAGGATACACCTGAACACCGAGGGACAGCATCTCGATCTCAATACCAACAAGAATTCACCCAATGAAGCCAAGGATTTTGTCGAAAACCACGGTGATAACTACAATTCCCTGATACTGACCGGAAGCTGGTCCCATGATACGCGCAACAAGGCGCTGTTTGCCGACCGGGGCGGGTCGCAAGTCTTCGCGACCGAGGTGACCGTGCCGGGGTCGGGACTCGAATACTACAAAATCGACTACCGGCAGCAGCGATATCTGCGGCTGACGAAATACCTGACCCTGTCATTGCATGGTGAGCTGGGTTACGGCGATGGCTACGGGGATTATGATAATCTGCCGTTTTTCGAGAACTATTTTGCCGGGGGCGTGCGCTCGGTGCGCGGTTTCGAGGATAATACCCTGGGTCCGCGGGATTCCAAGGGCAACCCCATCGGCGGCGCCTTCCAGGTGGTGGGTGGTGCAGAGATCCTGTTTCCGATACCGTTCTTCGAGGACAGCAAATCGTTCCGCACCGGTACGTTCTTCGATATCGGCCAGGTTTACCAGGATTTCGCGTCTTTCGCGACGGATGACTTGCGGTATTCTGTCGGCGTTTCGGCGTTGTGGCTGTCGCCAATCGGGCCGCTTGCATTGAGTCTCGGTTTCCCGCTCAATGCCGACTCGAAAGACAATGTGCAGAATTTCCAGTTTACGATTGGGACTTCTTTCTAGTTTATTTACAGACAAAAGTGGAGAACTACCTTGATTACAAACAGATCAGCAATTCTGATGGCAGCACTGGTAACCGCCTTCTCGATGCAACCCGGCACAGTACAGGCAGAGGTGAAGATCGGGTTTGTGGATACCGCAAAACTGATGGAGTCTGCACCGCAGGTAAAGGCAGCCCAGAGCAAGATTGAGTCGGAATTCTCCCCCAGGGAAAAGGAACTCGGGGTACTGCAGCGGGAAATTCAAACGCTGGAAGAACGTCTGTCACGTGACGGGGCCGTCATGAGTGAAACCGAACACTCCAAGCTGGAGCGCGATATCCTCGCCAAGCGGCGTGACCTGAAACGCTCCCAGGAAGAATTCCGTGATGACCTGAACATCCGGCGCAATGAGGTGCTCAAGAAGCTGCAGATCGATGTATTCGAGGCAGTAACGGCCTTTGCCAAGGAGCAGAACTACGACCTGATACTGAGTCAGGGGGTGGTCTATTCAAGTGACCGGATCGATGTTACCGACGGTGTCCTGAATAAACTCAGCAAGTAATCCGGTCAGGAACCGGCAGGGTAATTCTGGCAGGCAGGACGGCAGCCGAATGGGAATTGCGCTGGGAGAACTGGCACGCAGGCTTGGGGGTGTATTGCATGGCGATCCCGATTGCATGGTAACTTCGGTCGCGACCCTGCAAAATGCCGGCCACGGCGCCATCACTTTCCTGGCAAACGGGCGCTACAGGAAATACCTGCCGGCCACGCAGGCGTCGGCCGTGATACTCGGGGCCGACGATGAGGAAGCAAGCCCGACCGCCACGATAACCGTCTCAAATCCCTATGCCGCTTACGCACAGGCCGCGACCATTCTGTGTCCGCTGCCTTTTCCGGAGCCCGGAGTGCATCCGGGTGTGGTTATCGGCGATGCCTGCAACATCGATGAAACCGCCTGCATCGGACCCAACTGCATCATCGAAAGCGGGGTCACCATCAGTGCCGGAGTCAGCCTGGGTGGTGGATGTTTTATCGGCCGGGACAGTTTCATTGGCGCGGGTAGCCGGTTGCATGCCGGCGTGGTCATCTGTCACGGCGCCCGCATCGGCGCCAGGGTACTGGTGCACCCGGGTGCGGTGATCGGCAGCGACGGCTTCGGTCTGGCGGAGGACGGCGGGAAGTGGCTGAAGGTGCCCCAGCTCGGGGGGGTATGTATCGGGGACGATGTTGAAATCGGGGCCGGCACAACCATTGATCGCGGCACTCTGGAAGATACGGTGATCGAAAACGGAGTAAAGCTCGATAACCAGATACAGGTTGCTCATAATGTACACATTGGCGCCCATACCGCCATTGCCGGCTGTGTGGGTATTTCAGGCAGTGTCAGGATAGGCGAACATTGCAGGATCGGTGGTGGTGCCGGAATCGTTGGCCATCTGCAAATCACCGACAATGTAACCATCACCGGCATGACGTTGGTCACCACATCCATCACTGTACCCGGTGTGTATTCTTCCGGCATAGCTGCGCAGGAAAATGCCTCCTGGAACAGGAACTGCGTGCGTCTCAGGCAACTGGACACGCTGGCACGGAGAGTGCAGGTACTGGAGCAGAAGCTGGCCGGAAAGGGTTGATTAGCGGGATGCAACCGGGAGTGTAGCGCATGCCCCGGAGGATCCAATCACAGCGTCACTATCACACCATAAAACCATGGACATAAACGAAATACTCAACCATTTACCTCACCGCTACCCGTTTCTGCTGATTGACCGGGTGACCGAATTCCGCAAGGGAGAGTCGTTGACGGGATTCAAGAATGTGACCTTCAATGAACCTTTCTTTCAGGGGCATTTCCCGCAACGACCGGTTATGCCGGGGGTGCTCATCCTGGAGGCCATGGCACAGGCGACCGGGTTGCTGGCATTCCGGACACTGGAGAACACCGCTGAACGGGACACGCTCTATTACCTGGTAGGCATGAACAAGGTGCGTTTCAAACGCCCCGTGGAGCCTGGTGACCAACTGGTGCTGACGGCCCGCCTCTTGTGGCAAAAGCGTGGTATCTGGACGTTTGATTGCGAGGCAAAAGTCGCTGGCAAACTCGCTGCCGCCGCGGAAATCATGTGCACCGAGAGGGACATCAATCCTTGATCCATCCGCAGGCGGTTGTTGACGCTGCAGCAGAGCTTCACGAAGATGTCCTTGTCGGACCCTTTTCCGTCATTGGCCCGGATGTTTTTGTCGCTTCCGGGACCTGGATAGGCCCGCATGTGGTCATCAACGGCCCGACCCGGATTGGCCGGGATAACCGGATTTACCAGTTTGCCTCGATCGGCGATGCCCCCCAGGACAAGAAATATGCGGGAGAACCTACCCGCCTGGAGATCGGTGACCGGAATGTCTTCCGCGAGTACGTTACGGTAAATCGCGGTACCGTGCAGCATGAGGGTGTAACCCGTATCGGGGATGACAACTGGATCATGGCCTATGCACACATCGCACATGACTGCCGGGTAGGTAACGGAACAGTTTTTTCCAATGGCGCATCCGTGGCTGGTCATGTGGCAGTAGATGACTGCGCCATCCTCGGCGGCTTTACGCTGGTCCATCAGTTCTGTGCCATCGGTGCCTATGCCTTCTGCGCATTCGGCAGTGTTATCAGCAAGGATGTACCGCCATTCGTTATGGTAAGCGGTAACCCGGCACATGTGCAGGGACTCAACAATGAAGGCCTGAAACGTCACGGTTTTCCGGAGACGGCGCGCCAGGCACTGCGTCAGGCCTACAGGACAATCTATCGTTCCGGTCTTTCACTGCAGGAGGCGCAGGAGCGTTTACAGGAACAGGCAGGGGAGTCCGGGGATGTCGAATTGCTGCTGTCATTCCTGGACCGCCGGGAGCGCGGCATTGTGCGCTAGGCCGGATTTCTCACCAGACGGCAGTGAATCATCATAATGTATTGAGGTAATGAAAGTAGTGGAGGAATGTGAAAAAGACAATTTGTTATCGGGACATGTCTATCCCGGTGAGAATTCCGGGCTAGCCGGTTAAATCGTTATTCGTCCGGTTGGCATGAGTGACACCACCCACCCGCTGCATGTTGGCATCGTTGCCGGTGAGATTTCGGGTGATACCCTGGGCGCCGGGGTGATTCATGCGATTCGTGAACAGATTCCGAACGCGGTGTTCGAGGGGATCGGCGGGTTGCGCATGTCCGAAGCCGGATGCTTCAGTCTCTATCCCATGGACAGACTTTCCGTGCTGGGTATAACCGAAACACTGAACCGCTTGCCTGAACTCCTTTCCATGCGTCGGGAACTATACCGGCACTTCACCATGACGCCACCGGATATTTTCATTGGCATCGATGCACCCGACTTCAATCTGGCTTTGGAGTTTCGTCTCAAACGGGCAGGGGTGCGTACGCTGCACTATGTCAGCCCGTCTGTATGGGCATGGCGCCAGTACCGGATTGGCAAGATCGCCCGGAGTATGGACTGTATGCTGACGCTGTTTCCATTTGAAGAACAGTTTTACCGCGAGCGGCAGCTGCCGGTCCGGTGCGTCGGTCATCCCCTTGCCGACCGGATTGCAGACGAGGTCAATCCGCTCGAGGCGCGTGAATATCTCGGGCTCGAGCCGCACGGCAGTCTGGTGGCCCTGTTGCCGGGCAGCCGGAATCATGAGGTCAAACGGCTTGCCTGGCCATTCATCCAGGCCGCGGCGTGGTGTCATGAGCGCAGGCCGGATCTGAAATTCGTAGTTCCTCTGGTGAATGATCACTGCCGGCGGTTATTCGAAGGGTTATTGCACAGGATGCAGGAGCGGTTGCCGGTAACTCTGGTAAACGGCAGATCACTCGAGGCCATGGCCGCAGCGGATGCCGTGTTGCTTGCCTCCGGAACCGCCGCACTGGAGTGCATGCTCCTCAAGCGCCCAATGGTGGTTGCCTACCGTCTGTCGCCATTGAGCTATCTGCTGGTAAAGCTGCTCGGAAAGACGGAATATTACTCGCTGCCGAACCTGCTGGCCGGCAAACCGGTCGTCTCCGAGCTGATACAGCATGAGGTCACACCGGCAAGACTTGGGCAGGAAATCATGAAGTTACTCGAGAATCCGCAGCGCAGCGGGGAAATGCAGGCACTTTTCCTGCGTATTCATAACGAGCTGCGCAGGGGTGCCAACCGGTTAGTCGCAAACACCGTGCTGGAAATGACGGGGCGCAATGTATATTCACCAGCTTGATCCTTCCGCTGGCCTGGTTGCCGGTGTTGACGAGGCCGGGAGAGGTCCGCTTGCCGGTCCGGTTATTGCTGCTGCTGTCATACTCGATCCCGATAATCCGGTCATGGGTCTGCAGGATTCGAAACAACTCTCGCCTGCCCGCCGTGAGTCCCTGTACGCCGAGATCACGGTACAGGCACTGGCCTGGGCTACCGGGCGTTCAGAGGTTGCTGAAATAGACGCCATTAACATACTCCAGGCCACATTGCTGGCCATGCGGCGCGCCGTGGAAAAACTGGTGCCGGCCGCAGATTATGTACTGGTCGACGGGAACCGGTGCCCGCAACTGACCTGTCCGGCAGAGGCGATTATCAAGGGGGACAGCAGGATTCCGGCAATCAGTGCTGCCTCCATCCTTGCCAAGGTGACCCGCGATCGCGAAATGGTTGAGCTGGACGGACTGTATCCCGGGTACGGTCTTGCCCGGCACAAGGGATACCCGAGCAGAACACACCTGGAAGCATTGCACCGGCTCGGTGTGACGCCGGTACACCGGCGTTCGTATGCGCCAGTCAGAAAAATGTTGCAGGAGACGGGAGAGGATACAGGATAGTTTGCGCCCCTGATTCAGGCGCAGGCTGTGACGACTTCCAGTTCACTGTTAAAATAAGTCACCCGGTTACGGCCGGTCCGCTTGCTTTTATAGAGGGCAACATCGGCTTTTTCCAGGACCCGGTCCGCCTCGTCAACGCAGTCCGGGAAACTCGCGAAACCAATACTGATGGAGGAGGCAAGCCGCCTGCCCTGCATTTCCAGTGAGGTGCTGTAGACGGCTTTCCGGATACGCTCGGCAATGGCACTGGCGTGTGCGCTGCTGGTTTGCGGCATAAGAATGACGAATTCATCACCACCGTAGCGTGCCAGGACATCACACGACCTGATGCTGTTTCTCAGCGAGTCGGCAATGCTCCGTACCAGCCGGCTACCGGCCATGTGGCCATAATGATCGTTTACGCTTTTGAGGTTATCGACATCAATCATCAGGACGGTAAAGGGATGTGAATAGCGTGCGGCCTTCGCGGTTTCCTGTTGCAGAATCAGGTTGAATGCCCGCATGTTGAGTAACCCGGTCAAATCATCCGTTTGTGACAAGACGGTAATCTTTCTTTTTGCCCGGCGGAGATCGGATGCCAGCATGGAGGTGACATAGGCGACCAGCAGGAAGGGTGAAAACCTGGCCATGAGGGTGGTAAAGGTTCCTGCCAGGAAGATACCGCCTGCATAGGTCCGGGAGCCCATAAAAAGATAGCAACTGGCGATCAGGGCGACTTCCAGCAGGGTCATGACCTTGCCCAGGGTGATGGCGCAGGCAATGATCACCAGTAAATACAGGTTCAGTAACGGGCTTTCCACCATGCCGGTTTGCCACAGGGTGGCGGTGATAAAGGCGATCATGGCCCAGGTATCCGTGGCCAGCTTCCAGCGAATCACATTGCGGCCCGGATTCAGGTAACAGGACAGCATAATGAAAGCGGCGTAACACACCATGGTAATGATCATGGCGTCGGGATTACTGATAGGGCGGGTCGGTATAATGAAGTACAGCATGGCAAGGATGAGCAACAACCACTGCAGCTCGGCCATGCTGCGGGTAAATCCCGTTAGCTCGTCATCGAAATCCGCAGTATTGCGATAGGAACATTCCATTTTCATGCGTCGTCCTGATGCTGTCCGATAAGGACCCGAATGCCAGATCTATCGACCGCCCGGCATTGATAGTTAAGGCGGCCGACCCGCTGACCGGCGCATTCCAGTACGGGGGATACACAGACGCGGCTTGTGATAACATCCCCAAGCCCGGAAGCCACCCGGTTTCATGTGCAGTACGATATTAAAAATCATGGTTAATCAGTTAGTAAAAAGCTATTTCTAGAATAATATTCAGATAAATTCCAGGGCTTGAAACCCGGCCGCTAAACACGGACACTTTTTTACATGCAGCCCACCTTCGTCCATCTTCACGTGCACACCGAGTACTCGCTGGCCAACGGTACCGTGCGGATCCCGCAGCTGGTCAGGCTGGCGGCTGACAAGGCCATGCCTGCCGTTGCGGTCACGGATCAGGGCAATCTTTTTTCCATGGTCAAGTTCTATCGCGCGGCCATGAAAGCCGGCATCAAGCCCGTGATCGGTGTGGATCTGTGGGTTACGGACACCGCCGGTGGCGGACAACCGTCCCGGATGGTACTGCTCTGCAAGCAGCACGCGGGTTACCTGAACCTGACCCGGCTGGTGTCGCGTACCTATACCGAGGGTCAACAGCGCGGGCATCCGGTTCTCGAGAAGTCCTGGCTGGACGGTAGCACCGGCGGGCTGATCGCCCTGTCGGGCGGGCGTGCCGGTGACATCGGCCGGGCTTTGCTGGGTGGCAAGAAGGAACAGGCGCGCACCTTGCTGGATGACTGGCAAAAACTGTTCCCGGATAGCTTCTACCTGGAGTTGCAACGCACCGGCCGGCCGGGGGAGGAAGAGTATCTGCACCGGGCGGTTAGCCTGGCCGCAGCAGCGGATGTACCGGTGGTGGCGACCAATGATGTGCATTTTCTGGCGCCCGGGGATTTCGGGGCACACGAGGCACGCGTTTGCATCAACGAGGGGCGTACCCTGAATGACCCCCGGCGTACCCGGGAATTTTCCGAGCAGCAATATCTGCGTTCCCCCGAGGAGATGCAGCAGCTTTTCAACGATCTTCCCGAGGCCGTGGAAAATACGCTTGAGATTGCCCGGCGCTGCAATGTGGAGCTTGAGCTGGGCAAGAATTATCTGCCGGATTTTCCCGTTCCCGAGGGGCTTACCGTGGATGAATTTTTCCGCAAGCAGTCCCGTGCCGGGCTGGAGAAACGCCTCCGGGAGCTGCTGGATCCGGAAACGCCCGACCCAGAGGTCCTGCGGCAGCAATACCGCGAGCGTCTGGAAGCGGAAATCGAGGTAATCCTGAAAATGGGGTTTCCGGGGTATTTCCTCATTGTGGCGGATTTTATCAAATGGGCAAAGGACAACGGGATTCCCGTCGGGCCCGGACGTGGCTCGGGCGCCGGATCGCTGGTCGCCTATGCCCTGACGATTACCGATCTGGATCCCATCCGCTACGACCTGCTGTTCGAACGTTTTCTCAATCCGGAACGGGTTTCCATGCCGGACTTCGATGTGGATTTTTGCATGGATGGCCGTGATCGTGTCATCGATTACGTCGCGGAACGCTACGGACGGGATCGTGTTTCCCAGATCATCACCTATGGTTCCATGGCGGCCAAGGCGGTGGTGCGGGATGTGGGTCGCGTGCTCGGGCATCCGTACGGTTTCGTGGACCGGATCGCCAAGTTGATACCGTTCGAAATCGGCATAACCCTGGACAAGGCGCTGGCGCAGGAGCCGCAACTGGGTGAGTTGTATGAAGCGGATGATGATGTCCGGGCGGTCATCGATCTGGCCCGGTCGCTCGAAGGCCTGGCGCGCAATGCGGGAAAGCATGCCGGCGGTGTGGTCATTGCGCCGTCACGGCTTACCGATTTCACGCCACTTTACTGCGAGCAGGGCGGGGAAGCCGTAGTCAGCCAGTTCGACAAGGACGACGTGGAGGCGGTGGGACTGGTCAAATTCGATTTTCTCGGTTTGCGCACGCTGACCATCATCGATCGTGCCCTGCGCACCATCAACGCATTGCATACTGCAAACGGCGAGCCTGTCATCGATATTGTCAGTATTCCCCTGACCGATCGGGCGACCTTCGAGTTGCTGAAATCCTGTGCAACCACAGCGGTCTTCCAGCTCGAGTCTTCCGGCATGAAGGACCTGATACGCCGCCTGCGACCGGACAGCTTTGAAGACATCGTGGCACTGGTGGCGCTGTTTCGTCCCGGGCCGCTGCAGTCCGGCATGGTGGATGACTTCATCAAACGCAAGCATGGCGCAACAGTAACCTATCCGCATCCCGATCTGGAACCGATACTCAAGCCGACCTACGGGATCATTCTTTACCAGGAACAGGTGATGCAGATCGCCCAGGTGCTTGCCGGGTATTCGCTGGGTGGTGCTGACCTGCTGCGGCGTGCCATGGGCAAGAAGAAGCCGGAAGAGATGGCAAAACAGCGTGCCATCTTCCTGCGGGGTGCCGTGCAGCGGGACGTGGATGAAAGGGTCGCCTCGGGTATTTTCGATTTGATGGAGAAATTCGCGGGCTATGGCTTCAACAAGAGCCATTCCGCGGCCTATGCGCTGATTTCCTACCAGACGGCCTGGCTGAAGGCGCATTATCCCGCGGCGTTCATGGCGGCCGTGCTGTCTGCGGACATGGACAACACAGACAAGATCGTGCTGCTCATTGCAGAGTGCCGGGATATGAAACTGCGCGTCATTCCGCCTGACATCAATACCTCGGGCCATTATTTTACCGCGCAGTCCGGTGACACGGTTCTCTACGGCCTGGGTGCAATCAAGGGAGTGGGGCAGTCTGCCATCGAGGGCATGTTGCTGGAGCGCAGCGACCGGGGGCCCTTTGAAGACCTCTACGAGTTGTGTCAGCGGGTCGATTTGCGCAAGGTAAACCGGCGTACCCTCGAAGCCCTGATCCGCGCCGGTGCGCTGGACTCCATGGGAGACAGCCGGGCCACGCAGATGCTGAATCTGCCGCTGGCGCTGAAAACGGCCGAACAGCATTCCCGCAACCAGGATACCGGCCAGGATGATCTGTTCGGCGAGTCCAGCGGCAGCAGTGGTCAGCCGCGGGAGCTGCAGTGTGCCCCCGAGTGGGACGAGGAACAGAAACTGCGGGGTGAAAAGGAAACGCTGGGGCTCTATCTGACCGGACATCCAATCATCCGTTATGCCAGTGAGTTGCGCCGGGTCACCACCGGAACACTGGCCGAACTGATCGCATCCCCGGCAGACACGCCCGGTGCTTCTCCGCCTGGCACGAACGGTTCCGAGCGCGCAGTCACCATCGCCGGGCTGGTGATGACGATGCGTATCCGCAAGACCCAGCGCGGCGGAAAGATCGCCTTTCTGACCCTGGATGATCATACCGCACGGATAGACGTGCGCATTTTTCCCGAGGTGTTCGACAAATACCAGGCCCTGCTGGGCAAGGACAAGGTACTGGTGATCCAGGGTACCCTGGGAATGGATGATTACTCCGGTGGCAATCAGGTGACTGCACAGCAAATCTACGATATCAATCAGGCGCGCGAGACCTTTGCCCGGCGCCTTGTGGTGGGCGTTGCCGCAGATCAGGCCGGCAACGGGTTTGCAAGTGAGCTGGCGGATATTCTGCAACCGTTCCGGGAGGGCCAGTGCCGGGTTTGCATCGATTATTACGGCGGGGTCGCGGCGGCACGCGTGGCGCTGGGCGACGAGTGGACGGTGCATCCGACGGATGAGCTGCTGCACCGGTTGCAGGAACTGGCCGGAGACAACGGTGTTGTGGTCGAATACGGTTAGACAAAGCCTCAGGTTTCTCAGCGAGATGCCGTGAATACCTCCCTGCAGGCTTGACGGCTGTATCCCTGCGGCCGACACCCGCGGACAGGCACGAGGTTTTGTCTGGGTAGTTTTTAGTAAAAATACCTTGCCCCGCGACGACTTGAGGTACACTTCTCTGCAAGCACTACGCGCGGCACCTTACGGACAATGACATGAACCTTAATTTCCTGGATTTCGAGCAGCCGATCGCCGAACTGGAAGCAAAAATCGATGAACTGCGCTACATCGGTGATGATGCCGATTTCAACATCAACGACGAGGTTTCCAAGCTCGAGGCAAAAAGCCATGCGCTGACCCGGAATATCTTCTCCAGCCTGACACCGTGGCAGATTTCCCAACTGGCCCGGCATCCCCAGCGTCCCTACACCCTGGATTATGTGGTCAGGATATTTACCGAGTTTTATGAACTGCACGGTGACCGGTGCTTTGCGGACGATCACGCCATCATCGGCGGTGTGGCCCGCCTGGAAGGGTTGCCGGTAATGATTATCGGTCAGCAGAAGGGGCGTGATACCCGGGAAAAGCTGCAACGCAATTTCGGTATGCCGCGCCCGGAAGGTTACCGCAAGGCACTGCGCCTGATGAAAATGGCGGAACGCTTCCGGATGCCGGTACTGACCTTTATCGACACTCCGGGCGCCTATCCGGGTATTGGCGCAGAGGAGCGCGGCCAGAGCGAGGCGATTGCGAGGAACCTGTACATGATGGCGCGGTTGCGTACCCCGGTGATCTGTACCGTGATCGGTGAAGGTGGTTCGGGCGGTGCCCTGGCAATCGGGGTCGGTGACCGGACCCTGATGCTGCAGTACAGTACCTACTCTGTAATATCACCGGAAGGATGTGCCTCCATTCTGTGGAAAAGTGCCGACAAGGCCGAGGATGCGGCAGAGGCGCTGGGAATTACCTCCTCGCGGCTCAAGGAACTGGGCCTGATTGACCGGATTATCGAGGAACCACTGGGCGCTGCACACCGTGACATCGATACCATGGCCGAGCGGATCAAGGCGGCGCTGCTCGAGGAACTGGGACAGTTGACAGCGATTCCGGCAGAGCAACTGATCGAGGACCGCTACCGGCATTTCATGGCCTACGGTGAGTTCACAGACCGCTAGAGAACCTTTCCCGCCGGGCGGTTGATAACCCGGCCGGGCGTAAGCGTTGATGACGTTTTCCCCTGCACATCTCTACCGGCAACTGCTTCGTTTTCCGGAACCCGGACACTGCTGGGTTGCCTACAGCGGAGGTGTCGACTCCCATGTGCTGTTGCATGCCCTGGCGGCATTGCGGGAGCGGCTCCCGTATGCCGTTGGTGCGGTACATATCAATCACGGCCTGCAGGTACAGGCACGGGACTGGGAGCTGCATTGTCGCAAGGTCTGCCGTGATCTGGGGGTTCCCTGCATAGCGCTATCCGTGGAGGGATCCGCCGGCCACGGCGAGAGTCCGGAGGCCGCTGCCCGTGCAGCGCGTTACCGGGCACTGGAAGACTGGCTGCCGGCGGGCCATTGCCTGCTGGCAGCCCAGCACCAGGATGACCAGGCGGAAACCCTGCTGCTGCAATTGTTGCGTGGAAGTGGTGTCAAGGGTCTTGCCGCCATGCCCCGGCAAATGACCCTGGGTGGTGGTTACCTGCTGCGACCACTGCTGGCATTCAGCCGTCAGGCATTACTCGATTATGCCGCCGGGCAGCGCCTGGTCTGGATCGAGGACCCCAGCAACCAGGATGTGGGACTGGACCGCAATTATCTGCGTCTGCAGGTGTTGCCGGAACTGCGCAAGCGCTGGCCTGCCATGGCGGGTAGCCTGTCGCGCAGTGCCCGGCATTGCGCCGCAGCCGTCGCGATTATGGACCAGCTGGCCGGACAGGATATCGCGGCACTCGCCGGCGTGCCGGCGGATACCCTCAGGATTTCCGGTTTGCGGGCGCTGTCGGCAGACCGGCAGCGTAACGCCCTGCGATACTGGTTGTACACCCGCGCCACCACCGCTCCGTCCACGGCCGTGTTAGCCCGGATGGTCCATGACGTGCTCGGCAGTCGCCGGGACGCCAACCCCTGTGTGCGCTGGGGACGGTATGAAGTACGCCGTTACCGGGATCACCTGTATCTGCTGCGGCAGCGACCGCTGCCGGCGCCGGCCGCTGAGCTGGAGTGGGATCTGCGCGGGCCGCTGGAACTGCCGCATGCCGGTGGTTCCCTCACGGCAATTCCCGTGACCGGACAGGGCCTGGGTGCGGCCGCCGTTTTGCGGGGTCGGGTGCAGATCCACTACCGGCACGGGGGGGAACGCTGCCGTCCCGTCGGACGCCGGCATCATCATGCCCTCAAGAAACTGTTTCAGGAAAGCGGGATACCACCCTGGGAAAGGGCGCGTATTCCACTGATCTATATCGACAATGCACTGGCTGCGGTGGCCGGCGGCTGGAACTGCGAACCCTTCGCCGCTGCAGTGGACGAACCCGGGCTCGTGGTGTGCTGGAAGCCGGCGGCTGATCCGGACCGGATGTCGCCGCCACCACGGCATGGGAAACAATTGAGGTGACCGCCCGGTTCTGGTAACGTGTCATCCCGTCTCGCGATGTTTTATCGCCTCTGTTAATTCTGGTTCTTGATGACCCGATTTGTCTTTATTACCGGTGGTGTCGTGTCCTCCCTGGGCAAGGGCATCGCCTCCGCCTCGCTGGGCACGTTACTGGAGTCCCGGGGCCTCAAGGTAACACTCCTCAAACTGGATCCCTACATCAACGTGGATCCCGGCACCATGAGCCCGTTTCAGCATGGCGAGGTTTTCGTGACCAACGATGGTGCGGAGACCGACCTCGACCTGGGTCACTATGAACGTTTCGTGCGTACCACCATGGGGAAGAACAACAATTTCACTACCGGTCAGATCTACGAGAACGTGATTCGCAAGGAGCGCCGCGGTGATTACCTCGGCGCCACGGTGCAGGTGATTCCCCACATCACCGATGAAATCAAGCACAACATCCGTCTGGGTGCGGAGGGTGCCGACATTGCCATGGTCGAGATCGGCGGGACGGTGGGTGATATTGAATCCCTGCCTTTCATGGAGGCGATTCGCCAGATGGGCGTTGAACTGGGGCACGAACGGGCCCTGTTCATGCATCTGACGCTGGTGCCCTATATAGCCGCATCGGGCGAGATCAAGACCAAGCCAACCCAGCACTCGGTGAAGGAATTGCGCTCCATCGGTATCCAGCCGGACATTCTGTTGTGCCGTGCCGATCGCCCGCTACCCCCCGCGGAACGCAGCAAGGTGGCGTTGTTCACCAATGTGGAAGAACGTGCGGTCATCTCGGCCGTGGATGTGGACAGCATCTACAAGATCCCGTTGCTGCTGCATGCGCAACAGCTGGACGATATCGTGGTGGAGAAGATGCAGCTCGATACCGGGCCGGCTGACCTGTCACAATGGGAAGAGGTCATCCGGGGCATGGCTCAGCGTGAGGGCGAGGTGACCATCGCCATGGTTGGCAAGTACGTCGATCTGACCGAGTCCTACAAGTCATTGTCCGAAGCCCTTACCCATGCCGGGATACATACCGGCACCCATGTCCGGATTCGCTATGTGGATTCAGAGACTATCGAGTCGGAGGGTACCGGGGTGCTGTACGGGGCAGACGGGATACTGGTTCCCGGCGGCTTTGGCGAACGCGGAGTGGAAGGCAAGATCGCCGCCGTGCAGTATGCACGCGAGCACCAGATTCCCTTCCTGGGAATCTGCCTGGGCATGCAGGTTGCGGTAATCGAATTTTCCCGGAACGTGGCCGGACTCGGCGGGGCGCATTCAACGGAATTCATGCAGGAGACCCGGCATCCGGTTATCGCACTGATCACCGAGTGGAGTCGTGATGACGGTGGGACCGAATTACGCACCGAGGATTCGGACCTGGGTGGCAGCATGCGCCTCGGCGGCCAGAAATGCCGGCTCGTTCCCGGCAGCCTTGCCCACAGCCTGTACCGGCAGGATGTGATTGTCGAACGGCACCGTCACCGTTATGAATTCAATAACCGCTACTGTGAACAGCTGGAAGCGAACGGCCTGTTCATGTCGGGTGTATCGATGGATGGCAAACTGGTCGAAGTGGTGGAGATCCCGGACCACCCCTGGTTCCTCGGCTGTCAGTTCCACCCGGAATTTACCTCCACACCGCGTGACGGCCATCCATTGTTCAGCGGCTACATCCAGGCGGCACAGGTCTACCGGGACAGCAAGCCGGCAGCTGCGCCGGCAGTCGTCATGGCACAGGCAGATGCCTGTTCCGGGCCGGCGTAGCACTTCGACCTGCAGACCTTCAGGAGTTAGCGGATAATGGAATTATGTGGATTCAAGGCGGGTGTCGAGCACCCCTTTTTCCTGATTGCAGGCCCGTGCGTCATCGAGAGCGAGGCACTGGCGCTCGAAACCGCGGCACAGTTGCGGGATATTACCGCCACGCTGGGTATTCCGTTTATCTACAAATCCTCTTTTGACAAGGCCAACCGCTCATCACACAAGAGTTTTCGCGGGCCCGGAATCGAGGAGGGGTTGCGGATCCTGCAACAGGTCCGGGAACAGGTCGGTGTGCCGGTATTGACAGACGTGCATGAAGACACCCCCCTCGATGAAGTCGCTGCCGTCGTCGATGTGCTGCAAACACCGGCATTTCTCTGCCGCCAGACCAATTTCATCCAGAACGTCGCCAGACAGGGAAAGCCGGTCAACATAAAGAAAGGTCAGTTTCTGTCTCCCTGGGACATGAAGAATGTTTCGGACAAGGCGCTGGCGACCGGGAACCGGCAGATCATGGTGTGTGAGCGCGGCGCCTCGTTTGGCTATAATAACCTGGTTTCCGATATGCGTTCGCTTGCCGTGATGCGCGACTGCGGTGTACCGGTGGTCTTCGATGCAACCCATTCCGTGCAGCTACCGGGTGGACAGGGCAGCAGTTCCGGTGGCCAACGGGAATTCGTGCCGGTTCTGGCACGCGCCGCGATCGCCGCCGGTGTATCCGGAGTCTTCATGGAGACCCACCCGGACCCGGCCCAGGCCCTCAGTGACGGTCCCAATGCCTGGCCACTGCAGCAGATGACCGAATTGCTCGAGGTCATGCAACGCATCGACGCGACTGTCAAGTCACAGCCGTTCGCGGAAGCCGGGATGCACTAGCACACCGACCGATATCCACGAATGGCTGGCCGGGCCTGCCGAATTTTTCAATACCGCTAATTCAACCAACAGAGGATGGGAGAAAAATGTCAGCCATAACCGGGATAGTGGGTCGCGAGGTCCTGGACTCGCGCGGGAATCCGACAGTCGAGGCAGAGGTCACACTGGCCTCCGGTGCCATGGGGCGAGCCACGGTACCTTCCGGTGCTTCCACCGGGACACGGGAAGCGGTCGAACTGCGTGATGGCGATACCGGCCGCTATGGCGGCAAGGGCGTGCTCAAGGCCGTCGGTCACGTCAATAGCCAGATATGCAGCGCCCTGCTGGGCAGGGATGCAGCCGATCAGGTGGATATCGACCAGAGACTTATCGACCTGGACGGGACGGAAAACAAGGGTCGACTGGGCGCCAATGCCATCCTGGCAGTATCGCTGGCGGCCGCCCATGCGATGGCACGCAAGGAAAATGTCGGCCTGTACCGGCTGTTAGGTGGTAGCGAATCCATGCAGATACCGGTGCCGATGATGAACATCATCAATGGAGGCGTGCATGCCGATAACAGTGTCGATTTACAGGAATTCATGATTCTGCCGGTGGGTGCCGGCAGTATGCGCGAGGCCGTGCGCTACGGTGCCGAGGTGTTTCATGCATTGCAGGCGGTCCTCAAGGGGCGTGGCCTGAACACCGCCGTCGGTGACGAGGGCGGTTTTGCACCTGATCTCGCGTCGAATGAGGCGGCCATCGAGGTCATCCTGGAGGCCATCGAAAAGGCCGGTTTCCGGGCGGGGCAGGATATCAGCCTGGGGCTGGATACCGCGAGTTCCGAATTCTATCGCGATGGCCGCTATGTGCTGGCCTCCGAGGGCCGGGACTATGATGCCGCCGGTTTCGTCGACTACCTTGCCGCCTTGGTGGATCAGTATCCCATCATCACCATCGAGGACGGTCTGGATGAAAGTGACTGGGATGGCTGGAAGCTGCTCACCGACCGGCTCGGTGATCGCATTCAGCTGGTCGGGGATGATCTGTTCGTGACCAATACCCGGATCCTGCAGGAAGGGATCGATAAAAATATCGCCAATTCGATCCTTATCAAGCTCAACCAGATCGGCACCCTGACCGAGACCCTGGCGGCGATAAGGCTGGCAACCGCTGCCGGTTATACTTCGGTTATTTCGCACCGTTCCGGCGAGACCGAGGACGTAACGATTGCCGATCTGGCAGTCGCCTCGTCGGCAACCCAGATCAAGACTGGATCCCTGTCACGTTCCGACCGGGTCGCGAAATACAACCAGCTGATGCGCATCGAGAGCGAGCTGGGTGCTGCGGCAAGCTATGCGGGCACCGCGGCCTTCCGGCATCTGGCTACAGGCTGATGCCGGAATGTACGGGGGATACCGGCCGCCCAGTCATGGTTTATGAGGAAGCTGATCGTCTTCCTGCTGCTGTTGCTGGTATACCTGCAGTACCAGCTCTGGATGAGTGATGGTGGTCTGCTGGATGTCTGGGAACTGCACCATGAGGTAGAGGCCCTGCGTATGGAGAATGCGGAGCTGCAGGAGCGCAATGCGGCGCTCAATGCCGAGGTGCTCGATCTCAAGCAGGGGCTGGATGCGATCGAGGAACATGCCCGGGAAGACCTGGGCATGGTCAAGGAAGGGGAAACTTTCTATCAGGTTGTGGAATAGTTGCGCGCTCCCGGTCCGGAATTTTTACGCGACCCCCGTTATCCGGCGACAGTTACCGGAAGCCGCGAGGTGCCCGGGCGCCGCGGCAACCGGCCCGTCCATGTTCCGGAAACCCATGACTGACTGGATAGTTTGACTTGCCTGGTAATCCCCCTGTTTCAGGAGCTGGCACCCGCTACTGGGCCATCGTTCCCGCCGCCGGCAGTGGGCGGCGCATGGCGGCCGACGTCCCCAAACAATACCTGAACCTGGACGGGATAACCGTGCTGGAGCACACTCTGAATACCCTGCTGGCCTGCACGGCGCTGGAAGGTATCCTTCTGGTATTGTCTACCGATGATCGTTACTGGGCCGGCATCCAGCCGCGCTTTGCCGGTACCCGGCTGCAGTGTGTCCGCGGTGGTGAGCAACGCTGCCATTCCGTACTGAATGCCATTAAACATCTTGCCGCTCATGCGGATACCCGTGACTGGGTGCTGGTGCATGATGCGGCCCGCCCGTGTCTGCGGGTGGAAGATATCACTGGCCTGATCAGCGAGCTGGCCGCGGATGCTCACGGCGGACTGCTGGGCGTGCCGGTCTCGGACACCATGAAGTGCGCCGATGCGGAAGGCCGGATAACGGAAACGGTCGACCGCCAGGGTTTGTGGCATGCACAGACCCCCCAGATGTTTCGCCTGGGGATGTTGCATGCGGCACTGGAGGACGCCCTCGCAAACGATATCATGGTCACGGATGAAGCAGCTGCCATGGAACTGGCTGGCTACCGGCCACGCCTGGTCCAGGGACCTGCGGACAACATTAAAATCACAGTTCCCTCCGATCTGGCACTGGCGGAATATTATCTGCGGCAGCGGCAGCAACCATGAATACACTCAACCGGCATTACGACCTGGGACCGGGTGCTGTGCATACCACCCGTTATCGGTGGTGCCGGTATCCCGGGTGCCGCCGCAAAACCGACCGTCCACCGGTGTTCCCGGAGCAGGTCTGCTGGCGATGAGGATCGGTCAGGGTATCGACGTACATGCCTTCCGCTCCGGGGGGCGGCTGGTCCTGGGCGGTGTGAAGGTGCCGCATGACCGGGGCCTGGAAGCACACTCCGACGGTGATGTCGTCCTGCATGCCCTGTGCGATGCCTTGCTGGGCGCCGCCGGGCTGGGCGATATCGGCCGGCATTTCCCGCCGGACGACCCGGCCTACCGGGACATCGACAGCCGGATCCTGCTGCGCAGGGTGGTGGCGCTGGTCACAGCGAGTAACTTGCAGATCGTCAACACGGATATCACCATCGTCGCACAGGCACCGCGGCTTGCCCCCCATGTCGACGCCATGCGCGTCAATATCGCCGCCGACCTGCAACTGGATGCGGCGCGCATCAATATCAAGGCGACCACCACCGAACGCCTGGGTTTTACCGGGCGTGGTGAAGGCATCGCGGCCTTCGCGGTCGTTCTGCTGCAGGACTGACTCCGGATCAGGGTCGTGGACTATACCCTGGAAAGCGCTATTCATGACCCGGGCTGTGCCTGGGGCGGTCCGCCCGTGTGTGGCCGCATGCGCCTCAGCCCGGATGACTTCCAGGTAAGGGAACTGCCACTGATTGAACCCGCGGGGAACGGCGAGCATGTCTGGTTGCTGATGCGCAAGCGACGGGAAAATACCGCGGACGTTGCACAGCAACTGGCGCGGTGTGCAGGTGTTGCGTCCGGCAAGGTAAGCTTTGCCGGTCTGAAGGATCGCCATGCCGCTACCGAACAATGGTTTTCGGTGCATTTGCCGGGCACGGACGAACCCGACTGGACCACTGTCAATTCGGAGACCGTCACGGTCGTACGTCATGTTCGCCATCATCGCAAGCTGCGCCGCGGGGCGCTCCGGGGCAATGCTTTCACCATCCGGGCGCGCAACATCATGGGCGCCAGAACGGAGCTCGAGCAGCGTCTGCAGCAGGTGGCGGCCGGTGGTGTGCCCAACTATTTTGGCGAGCAGCGTTTCGGGCGCGGGGGCAGCAATCTGCAGACCGCCGGGCGTTTGTTTCATCACCGGGCCGGCCGTCTGTCCAGGAATCTGCGCGGGCTGGCACTGTCCGCGGCACGTTCCTGGCTGTTCAACCAGGTGCTGGCACGCCGGGTTGCGGAACTCAGCTGGAACTGCGCCCTTCCCGGTGAGGCACTGCAACTTCAGGGCAGTCACAGTTATTTTGTCGCCGACAGCGTCGACCGGTTACTCGAACGGCGTCTCCAGGCAATGGATGTGCATCCCACCGGTCCCCTCTTCGGCTCGGGGGATACCCCGGTGCGCGGGGCATGCCGGCGGCTGGAAGAGGAATGTCTGCTACCCCATGAGGCGTGGTGCCAGGGGTTGATTGCCGCGGGTCTCGCGCAGGCACGCCGCGCAACACGGTTGCCTGCGGAGGAACTCCGGTGGTGGTGGCCGGAACCGGATTGCATCGAGATGAGTTTCCGCCTGCCGGCGGGCGGCTATGCGACCAGCGTATTGCGGGAACTGGTCCTCAACGCAGATCACTGAGCGGAACGCAGCAGCACATTCAGGGCACCGGTGCCACCGTGTTCCGGCCGGCTCGAGCAGAACGCGAGGACCTCGTGGTGCTGACGCAGCCAGTGGTACAGCCGGTTTTTCAGTATTGGTGCGGTTTCCCGCGAGCCATATCCCTTGCCGTGGATAATGCGTACACTGCGAATGCGCCGCTCCAGGCAGGTTGACAGGAAACGCGCGACCTCGTTCTCTGCTTCAGGAATGCTCAGGCCGTGCAGATCCAGTTCGGCACCGGCGGGTAAGCGCCCGCGGCGCAAGCGTTGCAGCAGGCGCTGCTGCAGTCCCGGCCGGGCAAATTCCAGCACATCCGCGGCACTGAATACCCGGGTAGCGGGGCCCTGCGAGAATCCGGGCAGTGGTGCATGATAATCGTCATCCGGAGAGGCGCGCAGTCGTGGCGAGCGGCGCTTGACCGGTGGCTCGATCCTGTCATGATGCAATGGCCTGACCGGACCGATGCTGCGGCGGAACAGGTCGCTGTCTTCCCTGGTTGTCTTTTTACTCATGGTCTTGGCGGGTGACGCAGCTCCGGTGGTGCACACAACTGACGGGTATCACCCGGGGACGACCGTAATCCGATTGTTGCCACCATGCAAGCCGGAATGGAAAATGATGAGCTGTTATTGTGTTCCGGTGCAGGATTATGGGCTGTATGTTACGCTGCGGACCCGGTTGTGAGACGATGTCTGTGGTATGAATATCCTGATCAGTAATGATGATGGTTACCAGGCTCCCGGTATCGGTACCCTTGCGAGGGTCCTTGGCGAAATCGCCACGGTCACGGTGGTGGCCCCGGACCGCGACCGGAGTGGTGCCAGTAACTCGCTGACACTGGACAGTCCGATACGGGCAAGACGTATGGACAATGGTTTTACCTGTGTCGATGGCACGCCAACAGACTGTGTACATCTGGCGATTACCGGACTGCTGGACGGAGAACCGGACATGGTGGTGGCCGGGGTTAATGCCGGTGCCAATCTGGGTGATGATGTACTGTATTCGGGGACCGTGGCAGCGGCCATGGAAGGTCGTTTTCTCGGACTGCCCGCTATCGCGGTTTCGCTGGCATCCGAACAGCCGGTTCATTACGACACGGCTGCCCGGGTAACCCTGCGACTTGTCAGGCGGTTGCTGTCCGGCACCTTGCCGGCTGATACCATCCTCAATGTCAATGTGCCGGATCTGCCACTGGATGAACTCGCCGGCATGCAGGCAACCCGGCTGGGTCATCGTCACAAGTCCGAGGCGGTTGTCCCGATGCACGACCCCCGGGGGAAGCTGGTGTACTGGGTCGGACCGGCCGGTTCCGAGCAGGATGCCGGGCCAGGAACGGATTTTCATGCGGTGCGCACCGGCTATGTATCGGTAACACCGATTGACGTCGACCTGACACGCTATGCGGCACTGGAGCGTGTCGGCAAATGGCTGGAAGAATAATGGCAGCCGGCAACCACACACACGGCACCCTGCTGACGGAAATATCCGTCTGTTCCGGTTCCTGTAACGCGGGGGGCACTCAGGGTTGAATTCGCTGACACGCGGTATCGGTATGACCTCCCAGCGTACCCGTGACCGGCTGGTAGCACGCCTGCGTGAAGAAGGGATCCGGAATCCGGATGTGCTGGGGATGATCGGGAAAACCCCGCGGCACCTGTTTGTGGACGAAGCTCTGGCCAGCCGTGCCTATGAAGATACGGCACTGCCTATCGGTTATAACCAGACCATCTCCCAGCCGTACATTGTCGCGGCAATGACCCAGCTGGTGATTGCGGGTAAACCGGAGAAAGTTCTGGAGGTGGGAACCGGTTCCGGTTACCAGGCAGCGGTGCTGGCCCAACTGGTTCCGAAGGTCTATACGGTGGAACGCATCGAGCCACTGGTATTCCTGGCCCGGCAGCGATTCAGGCGGCTGGGGCTGCGCAATATCCGTGCCGCACATTGTGACGGGACCGTCGGCTGGGCGGATTTTGCTCCCTATGATGCGATTATCGTTACCGCGGCATCGGAAGCCATCCCGGAGGCATTGCTGGAGCAACTGGCCCCGCAGGGCCGCCTGGTAATTCCGGTTGGCGGACGGGACCGCCAGACACTTTCCCTGATAACGCGTCAGGAAGATGCCTTTGAACGTGAGGATCTTGACCCGGTCGTTTTCGTTCCCCTGTTGAGCGGGCAGGCCTGATGCCGCTATTCACCTCACTGTATGACCGTACCATGGCACTGGCGCGTCACCAGTATGCCGTACGCTATCTCGCCGTACTGAGTTTTTCCGAGTCCTCGTTTTTCCCGGTACCGCCGGATGTCATGCTGGCGCCGATGAGCATGGCAAAACCTGAACGGGCGATGTCCTACGCGGCCATTACCACACTGGCCTCGGTAATCGGAGGCGTATTCGGTTATCTGATCGGTTATTTTGCCTTCGATCTGGTCGAGCCCTGGGTGCATACCGCGGGCTACTGGGAAAAATATTTGCAGGTACGGGGCTGGTTCGACGTGTGGGGATTCTGGGCCATCCTGATCGCCGGCTTTTCGCCAATCCCCTACAAGGTATTTACCATCGCGGCTGGCACCCTATCGATGAACCTGCCGTTGTTTATCGCGGGTTCTGCCCTGGGACGGGGAGGGCGTTTCTTCCTGGTCGCCGGGCTGCTTTCCTGGGGAGGCCCCCGGGTAGAGGCCGTGCTGAGGACCTATGTTGAACGTATCGGCTGGCTGGTCGTTGTTGCGGGCATTGCCGCTTATCTCTACTATCGTGGCTGATGTTATCTCCGGTACGCACGTTGTTTGCAAGTTTGCTGCTGGTGCTGCTTGCAGCCTGCAGTTCCGGGTCGGTCAAGGCGCCGGTTGACACCCGCGGAATTACCCCGCAATCACCGCCGCAAGTACTGACACACACCCAGTCACAAGCCCGAACAACCACCCAAGCCAGGCCACTGACACCGCGTAAACCGGTGACCCCGGCCCCGGTGTCCCGGGAGGTTCATGTGGTACGGCGTGGCGACACCCTGTATTCGATTGCCTGGCAGAACGGGCTGGGTTACCGGCAACTCGCCAGCATGAATGGCATTCGTCCGCCTTATACGATTTATGCCGGGCAGCGGCTGCGTGTCAGGCCCGCGAGCGGATCGGCCATTGCGGCTGTGGTTTCACCCGGCCGATCCCGCGGCGCCGTGACACATTCGGCCACCCGGCCGGCGCCTGGACCGGTACCCAAAGCGCCACCCCGGACGGTCACGGAGCCGAAACCGGCGGTACCCATGGCACCGGCACCGCAACCCGCACCCGCCGCGGAACCGGCATTACCCGCCGTTGTCAAAAACTGGAAATGGCCGGCCCAGGGCCCCTTGCTGAGTGGTTATCATCCGGATTCGGCTGGCAAGAAAGGGATCGATATCGGCGGCAAGGAGGGGCAGTCCGTGGTGGCCGCCGCGGACGGCAAGGTGGTTTATTCCGGGAGTGGACTTGTGGGATACGGACGTCTTATCATTATTAAGCACAATGACAGCCTGCTAAGCGCCTACGGGCATAACAGCGAACTACTGGTAAAAGAAGGCGAGTACGTCACGTCCGGACAGATCATCGCCAGGATGGGCAGTAGCGGTACTGACCGTACCCATCTGTATTTTGAAGTCCGCAAGGACGGAAAACCGGTCAATCCGCTGCGTTACTTGCCGAAGGGGTAAAATCTGCCTGCGGGCCGGATTGCCCGCAGGCAGATTCCCGATAACTGAATAATAAGCGTAATAATAACAGTGGGGTGACTAATGGCAGATCAGCCCGGTGATTCTGATCATGGCAAACGTGACGGCGCTCCCCGCCCGGATGCGGACCCTGACGTGCCGGAAACGCCATCACGTCAGGCGGGCAAGCCCGCGGCTGCGAAAAACACCAGGACCCGGGAATTGCATCCGGTATCCGACAATCATGATCCCACCCGGTTGTATCTCAGTGAGATCGGCGGCTCACCCCTGCTGACGGCCGAGGAGGAGGTGTATTTTTCGCGGCGTGCCCAGACGGGCGATGAAACCGCTCGCCAACGCATGATCGAGAGCAATCTGCGACTGGTTGTGAAGATCGCCCGGCGTTACATGAACCGGGGCCTGGCGTTTCTGGACCTGATTGAAGAAGGTAACCTTGGCTTGATCCGTGCCGTGGAGAAGTTTGATCCGGAGCGGGGATTCCGGTTTTCAACCTATGCCACCTGGTGGATCCGGCAAACCATCGAACGGGCCATCATGAACCAGACCCGGACCATTCGCCTGCCGATTCATATCGTCAAGGAAATCAATACGTATCTCAGGGCGGCGCGCAATCTGGCCCAGCACCTCGATCATGAGCCCAGTGCCGAGGAAATTGCCACCCTGCTCGACAAGCCGATCGACGAGGTGGAGCGCATGCTGGGTCTGAATGAACGCGTCACCTCGACGGACACCAGCATCATGAACGAATCCGGCAAGACGCTCATGGACACCATTGCGGATGATAATGCCCGGGACCCGGTAGAATCCCTGCAGGATGATGAAATGAACACCAACATGGACGAATGGCTGGGTCAGCTGAATGACAAGCAGCGCGAGGTGGTGGAGCGCCGCTTCGGTTTGCATGGCCATGCGGTGTCCACACTGGAGGAGGTTGGCCAGGAAATCGGTGTAACGCGCGAGCGGGTACGTCAGATCCAGATGGATGCGCTGCGGCGTCTCAAGAAAATCCTCGAAAATGAAGGCTTCTCGATCGATACCCTGTTGAAGTAGCCGGTGATTCAGCGGCTATTCCAGCAACAGGGCCGCCACGACCCGGCGTCCTTCCGACAGGAGGATGTTATAGGTTCTGCAAGCCGCCCGAGTGTCCATGACTTCCACCCCGATACCCCGGGCGAGGAACTCACCCGTAGCGGCAGGTGACGGGAAATGCAGCGTCCGGCCGGTCCCGATCAGTATGATTTCGGGCTGCAATTCATCCAGTCGGGCGATATGAACGGCTTCCAGCGCCGCGAAAGAGACCGGCAGCCAGTCGCGGATGATTTTGTCCGACGTGATGATCACACTACCGGTGATGACTTCCTCATTCACCGTTATCTGACCCGTGGCATAGGCGGAGATCCGGTTGCCCTCGAATTGATCCGGGGAAAAACGCATGCAGGGAAAGATACCGGGCCTGCCCGCTATGGACAAGCCGTCACGATTTTCGTTGCGGCAAACGCGCTTTCGACCTCGTTGATGGAGTACTTGTTTCCGGAGGCGCTTTTCAGTAACGTTAGCCGATCCATTAGTTTATTGTAATTTGTTCATAAACAAGCATATATCGAGTGGCCTGCGTGCTTGAGGAATTTGCCCGAATCAAACGGTTGCCGCCTTACGTCTTCAACATCGTTAACGAGTTGAAGGCGGCGGCACGTGCCCGTGGTGAAGACATCATTGATTTTGGTATGGGAAATCCCGATCAGCCGACGCCGCAGCACATTGTGGACAAACTGGTCGAGGCGGCGCAGCGCAGTGATACCCACCGCTATTCGCTTTCCCGGGGTATTCCCCGGCTGCGCAAGGCCATCTGCGACTGGTACGGGCGCCGTTTTGATGTCAGCCTCGATCCGCAACGGCATGCCATTGTGACCATCGGCTCCAAGGAGGGGCTGGCACACCTCGCCCTGGCGACCTGCAGTCCCGGTGATGCCGTGCTGGTACCCAACCCGGCCTATCCCATACACCCCTATGGTTTTGCCATTGCCGGTGCAGACATTCGTCACGTACCCCTGCGTCCGGATGTGGACTTTTTCGCCGAGCTGGAAAAGGCCATCAAGGACTCCTGGCCACGGCCCAAGATGCTGGTGCTTAATTTTCCGGGAAACCCCACCACCCAGTGTGTCGATCTGGAATTTTTCGAGAAGGTGGTCGCGATCGCCCGTGAGCACGAGATCTGGGTGATCCAGGATCTGGCCTATGCGGATCTGGTTTTCGACGGCTATCAGGCACCGTCCATCCTCCAGGTGGAGGGGGCGATGGAGGTTGCGGTGGAGTTTTTCTCCCTGTCGAAGAGTTACAATATGCCGGGCTGGCGGGTCGGTTTCATGTGCGGCAACGAAACCCTGGTTGCCGCCCTGGCACGTATCAAGTCCTACCTCGACTACGGGATGTTTACGCCGATACAGGTTGCCGCGATCTGCGCCCTCGAAGGCCCGCAGGAATGTGTCCGGCAGATTGCCGATAACTATCGCAGCCGGCGTGATGTGATGTGTGACGGCCTGAATGCGCTGGGCTGGCCCGTTGAAAGACCACGGGCGACCATGTTCGTATGGGCGCAGATACCGGAAGCGTACCGAGAAATGGGCTCCCTGGAATTTTCCAAGAAACTGCTTGTGGATGCCAGGGTGGCGGTCTCGCCGGGTGTCGGGTTTGGCGAGTATGGTGATGATTATGTTCGCTTCGGCCTTATCGAGAACGAGCATCGCACACGCCAGGCGATCCGCGGCATTCGTGATATGTTCCGCAAGGATCTGTAGCTGGCACGTTCTTCAGGGGGGTGAATCAGTTGAATCCGGTTAATGTTGGACTGCTGGGCCTGGGTACCGTGGGCGGTGGTACCTTCAATGTGCTGCACCGCAATGCCAGGGAGATTGTGCGCCGTGCCGGGCGCGGCATCACCATCAGCCATGCCGCCGCACGTGATTACGATCCGGCCCGCCTGCCCGGGATCGAGGCGATCACCGTCACCGACGACGCCTTTGCGGTAGTGGATAATCCGGATATCGATATCATTATCGAGCTGATCGGCGGTTATGAACCGGCACGCGAACTGGTACTGAAGGCGATCGCCAACGGCAAGCATGTCGTTACGGCCAACAAGGCCCTCATCGCCCTGCATGGCAACGAAATTTTCGCCGCTGCCCAGCAACGGGGTGTGATGGTGGCCTTCGAGGCGGCGGTGGCCGGTGGCATACCGATTATCAAGGCGATCCGCGAGGGCCTGGCGGCCAACAGGATCGAGTGGCTGACCGGAATTATCAACGGAACGGGTAACTTTATCCTGACCGAGATGCGCGACAAGGGGCGCGAGTTTGCCGAGGTACTGAGAGAGGCACAACAACTGGGCTATGCCGAGGCGGACCCGACCTTTGATATCGAGGGCATCGATGCAGCCCACAAATTGACCATTCTGGCCTCCATCGCCTTCGGCATTCCGCTGCAGTTCGACAAGGTGTATACCGAAGGCATCAGCCACATCACTCGCGATGATGTCAGTTATGCTGCTGAATTCGGCTACCGTATCAAGCACCTTGGCTTTAGCCGCTGGACCGGACAGGGCATCGAGCTGCGGGTTCATCCCACCCTGATTCCCGAACGACGCTTGATCGCGAATGTCGACGGGGTCATGAATGCCGTGCTGGTGCAGGCCGATGCCGTGGGTCCAACCCTGTATTACGGTGCCGGTGCGGGCTCGGAACCGACAGCCTCGGCCGTGGTGGCCGATGTGGTGGACGTGGTACGCACCCTCACGGCGGATCCGGAGAACCGGGTACCGCATCTCGCATTTCAGCCCGATGCGTTATCCGATGTACCGATACTGGCCATGGAAGATGTGCAGACGGCCTACTACCTGCGCATGCAGGCCACGGACAAACCGGGGGTGCTCGCCGAGGTTACCCGCATTCTCGGCGAACTGGGCATCAGTATTGAAGCGATTCTGCAGAAAGAGCCGTTACCCGATGCGGCTATCGTGCCGATTATTATGCTGACGCACAGGGTACGGGAACGGCAAATGAATGATGCCCTCGACAGGATAGCGGTACTGGATACCATACACGGAGCCATTACCCGCATTCGTCTCGAGCGCCTGGATTGTGATTGAACCCGCTGTCAGGGCAGGTTGCCGGGAAGCCGGATGATTGCGAGGCGGGAAATGCGTCGCATACCCGCCGGATAACCATTTCAAAACTAGGCAAGGAATAAACCGCATGTCCACCGGATCCCGATATACCGGCCTGATCGAGCAGTACCGCGACCGGCTGCCCGTTTCTGCAGACACCCGAATCATCAGCCTCGGGGAAGGCAATACGCCGCTGGTCAAGCTGGAAAATATCCCGCCTGCCCTTGGCAGGGAGGTAGAACTCTACGTCAAGTACGAGGGTCTCAACCCGACCGGGTCGTTCAAGGACCGCGGCATGACGATGGCCGTCACCCGGGCCTGGGAGGAGGGTAGCCGCGCCGTTTTGTGTGCCTCGACGGGGAATACCTCGGCGGCTGCGGCCGCCTATGCCGCCCGTGCCGGGATCACGGCCTTCGTTGTTATCCCGGAGGGCAAGATTGCGCTGGGCAAGCTGGCGCAGGCAATGATCCACGGTGCAGTCGTGATTCAGATTCGCGGCAACTTCGACGCGGGTATGCGCCTGGTCAGGGAGGTGGCCGAGCATGCTCCGGTCACGATCGTGAATTCCATCAATCCGTATCGCCTGCAGGGCCAGAAGACCGCCGCGTTCGAAATTGTCGATGCCCTGGGCCGCGCGCCCGATTATCACTGTCTCCCGGTCGGCAACGCGGGAAACATCACGGCACACTGGATTGGCTATTGCGAATACCAGCACCATTCCGGCAGCAATCTCACGGCCGCCTGCATGTATTGTGACGGGAAATGCCGGTTTGCCGGCCGGGGTGTCACGGACAACCGGCCGGTCATGGTGGGCTACCAGGCCGCCGGTGCCGCACCGTTCCTGCGGGGTGAGATGGTGGATCATCCGGAAACCGTGGCCACGGCCATCCGCATCGGTCACCCGCAATCCTGGGGCTATGCCTGGAAGGTGCAGCAGGAATCCGGTGGCTGGTTCGACGAATGCAGTGATGAGGAAATTCTCGCGGCACAGAAACTGCTGACATCCCGGGAGGGTATATTCTGTGAACCGGCCTCCGCTACCTCGGTGGCCGGCGCCCTGCGCGATATCCGGTCCGGGAAGATTCCGGAAGGTAGTACGGTGGTCTGCACGTTGACCGGGCATGGCCTCAAGGACCCGGATACGGCCATCAAGCAGTGTGCGGGCGATATGCTGACGGTCGATGCCGAACTGGATGCCGTGAAACAGGTTATTCTGGACAATCTTGCCTGAAGCGGACTGCAGTATTGCGCTCGTGATCCCGGGCCTGTGCGGGCCGGCTGGCGATGTGCCGCTGGACGGGTATCTCGGGGAACGTCCCGTGGCACTCGAGAGACTGCTCTCCCGGGCCCGGGTAGAAGCGCATACCCCGTCCGATACCGACGCAACGGTGTGCGCCCTGTTCAACCATGTCCCGGACGCCGGCAGTTCCTGGCCGGTCGCCCCGCTCACCTGGCTGGCTGACAGCGGGCGACAGTCAGCGGGCTTTGTCCTGCGTGCCGACCCGGTCCATCTGCGAGCCGACCAGGCGTGCCTGCGCCTGTACGATAGCAACAGCATTTCCATCGAGGACGCTGAGGCGCAGGCACTGGTCGCGGCCTTCAATGACTATTACCGTGACCGCGGGTGGCGGCTGGAGGCTCCGTTGCCGCAGCGCTGGTACCTCTCCATGCCCGCGGCGCCGGACATTTCCACGGTGCCACCCCTGAAAATGGCCGGTCGGGATATCAATACCGGTTTACCTTGCGGCGGGGACCGCCTGCAGTGGCATGCTGTGCTGAACGAGGTACAGATGCTGTTCCATACACATCCGGTCAATGCCGCGCGCGAGTCGCGCGGTGAACCGGCCATCAACAGTATCTGGCCGTGGGGCGGTGGTTACCTGCCGCCCGTGACAGCAACCAGCGTCCGTCAGGTCATTGCGGACCGGCCGGTATCGCTGGGCCTGGCCCGGCTGCACGGGATCGCCCGGCATGCAGTGCCGGAGAACACGCTGGATCTTGCGCAGCTACTGGTCCGCGGACTAAATCTGCTGGTGCTGGATAGTCTCGAAACACCCGCCCGGTATGGTGATGCAGATGCCTGGGCGAGCGTGGTTCGACAGATGGAGCGGGCCTGGTTTCGTCCCTTGCTGGCGTGGCTGGCAAGTGGGCGGATCACGTCACTGAACCTGTATCCGGTCAACGGGAAGCGCTTTGCGCTACCCCGGCGCCGGCTGAAGTACTACTGGAAACGTACCCGCTCGCTGGAAGGTTGTTGCCACCATGCCCCGACGCATCGTTCAACGTTCACCAGTCACTGATTGCACCCGGTTACCGGCCGGCCTGCCCGCCGTGTTGCAGCGTGTGTATGCTGCGCGCGTCATTGAGTCGGCGGCTGATCTCGATTATTCCCTCGACCGGTTGTTGTCACCGGCGCGCCTGGGCGGGTTGCCCGGTGCGGTGGCGTTGCTGGCGGCGGCAGTCACGGAGAATCAGCGAATTATGGTTGTGGGTGATTTCGATGCGGACGGTGCAACCAGTTGTGCCTTGTGTGTGCGGGCCTTGCGCAGTATGGGGGCGCGGAGTGTCGACTACCTGGTGCCCAATCGGTTCGAGTTCGGTTACGGCCTGACCCCCGAGATTGTGGGTGTCGCGGCGGAGCGGCGGCCGGATCTCATCATGACGGTGGATAACGGCATTGCCAGTGTGGCGGGGGTTGCGGCCGCGCAGGAACGGGGTATCCGGGTTCTGATTACGGACCATCATTTGCCCGGGGTGGAACTGCCCCGGGCCGATGCCCTGGTGAATCCCAATTTGCCGGACGAGGATTTTCCGAGCAAGAATCTGGCCGGTGTCGGTGTGGCGTTCTATGTCATGCTGGCATTGCGCGCCGGTCTGCGAAACCAGGGCTGGTTTGCACAACCGGGCATGCCGGAACCGAATCTCGGGCAATGGCTGGACCTGGTGGCCCTCGGTACCGTGGCCGATGTGGTGCCACTGGACCGCAACAACCGCATCCTGGTCGAGCAGGGCCTGCGGCGTATTCGTGCCGGACGTTGTGTCCCGGGTATCCGGGCGCTGTTGCAGAGCGGTGGCCGGACACCGGCACGCTGTGTGTCCTCTGACCTGGGGTTTGTGGCAGGTCCGCGGCTGAATGCCGCCGGGCGTCTGGAGGATATGTCGCTGGGCATCGAGTGTCTGTTGGCGGACAGTGAGAGTGCCGCCCGCCCCATGGCGGCGCGGCTGGATGCGCTCAATCGCGAACGCAGGGAGATCGAAGGCGCAATGCAGACACAGGCCCTGGTGGCCATCCAGCAGCTGCGGCTGGATGAGCAACACCTGCCTACCGGCCTGTGCCTGTTCGACCCCGACTGGCACCAGGGTGTGGTCGGTATCCTGGCGGCGCGCATCAAGGATCGTTTCCATCGCCCCGTGATTGCCTTTGCCCCCGGGGGCGGTACCGAGTTGAAGGGCTCTGCCCGGTCAGTCGCCGGTTTGCACATCCGGGATGCGCTGGATGCGGTTGCCTCGCGCCATCCCGGGCTGATCCGTCGCTTTGGCGGACATGCCATGGCGGCCGGCCTTACGCTGGCAGAAGAGAACTTTCCGGCCTTTGCAACCGCATTCGATGCCGAGGTCTCGCGGGTCCTTTCAGCGGATGATCTCGATGGGGTCATCTATACCGATGGCGATCTCGCCGGAGATGAATTCACGCTGGAAACCGCGCAGCGGTTACGTGAGGCAGGTCCCTGGGGGCAGGGTTTTCCGGCACCGCTGTTCGAGGGGATATTCGAGGTCGTGGCTCAGCGCGTGGTCGGCGAACGGCATTTGAAACTGCTTCTGAGGCCGTCCCAGGGTGCAGGGTCTCTCGATGCGATTGCGTTCAATACCCCGGCATTACCCGAGGCGCACCGGCCGGCACACGTGGTCTATCGCCTCGATGTCAATGAATACCGGGGGGTGGAAAGCGCCCAGCTGATCATCGAACATATCGAAGTCGTCGAGTAATGTACCGGGGATAATAAAACCCCCCCTGCCCGGGCAGGGGGGTCAGATGTTTTCAGGGCTGCCCTGGATCAGGGACGGCCGCCGCCCCGCCTGGCCAGACCGTCGGCTGCGGCGTTGGCTGCCGCGGCCCGGTGGTTGGTTGCTGCATCGGGAAACGCAGGCAGCGCGGGTATTGCGGCGGGTTGACCGGTACTGACCGGCGGAGTTGTCGCAGGTATGCCGGTAGTTACACGGTCAGGAATCCCGGCGCTGACCGATGTCGGGATACCCGCGCTGGCCGAGGAAGGTCTGCCGGAATTCATACCTGCTCCCGGGTTGCTGTTTCCGGATGGCGGGAAACTGTCGAACTCGGGAAGCTTGCCCGCGGTGCGCTCGGCAGCCGCGGCATTCATATGTTGCATACCCCGACCCGGGAAGCTGTCCGGACGGCTGCCAGTGGAGCTGCCGGGGGTGGATGGCTGATGTGTGGTGCCCTGACGATAGTACGCCGTGTAATCCGCGGCATACGAGCTACGGTGACTGGCGGCCCTGGATTTTGTGGCCGGATGCGTGGCCGGTATGCGGCCGTGGGTGGTACCGCTGCCAATGCCACCGGTCAGTGTGCGGGCGGTATTCGGCAGGTTGCCGGCATGCCCTACGCCGCTGAGCGTCAGGCCGGCAACAGTGAGCAGGCTGATAATGATGGACTTTTTCATGGTGGTTCTACCTCAGTGAAGGTTGGTTTGTTGTTATTCCTTGTGTGAACAGTATCAAGAAATAGTTAGCAAAACATATGCCATTGAATAATTTTCATTTAGAAACATTGGCTTATATAGAAACAGGCGTCTTTTTGTACTGGAATGTCAGTTTTATCAGACATGCACAGGATACCTGACCGGAAGGAATACAGCAAAACATAATTTATTCAGTAGGTTAGACTTGTTTGTCGAAATTGCTCCTTATTTGATTGGTTGTAAATATTTTCGACGGCATGGAAGTGATTTGGTTATAGGCAGATGAGGCCCGTCGTCGGTAGTCACTTCCGGTGCTCAGGGGTATGATATCGCGCTTGAATTTTTCGAATTACTGACAGTCATGCTCGATATCAATCCTGTTCGTACCCTGATCAAAGACCTCGACGGGCGCGCGGCCGCCCTCAGGGGGTATCTTTGACTTCGATGCCAAACAGGAACGTTTGACAGAAGTCTCCCGCGAACTCGAGGATCCCGCTATCTGGAACGATCCGGGGCGTGCCCAGGAACTGGGCCGGGAGCGTGCGCGCCTCGAAGAAGTGGTGCATATCCTCGATCGGATGCAGCAGTCACTTCGGGATGCGGAGGAATTACTCGAGGTGGCGGCGGATGAAGAGGACGCGGAAACGCTGGCATCCATCGAGGGCGATGTGCGGCAACTCGAGGCGGATATCGCGCGGCTGGAGTTTCGCCGCATGTTCTCCGGGGAGATGGATGGGGCGCATGCCTTTCTCGATATTCAGGCCGGATCCGGTGGCACCGAGGCACAGGACTGGGCCGATATGCTGCTGCGCATGTACCTGCGCTGGGGGGAGCGCCATGGATTCGGTACCGAGCTGATCGAAGTGTCCCCCGGTGAGGTGGCCGGTATCAAGAGTGCCACCATCCGTTTTGACGGCGCTTATGCCTTCGGCTGGCTGCGCACGGAAACCGGAGTGCACCGGCTGGTGAGGAAATCGCCCTTCGACTCCGGAAATCGCCGCCACACCTCGTTTGCCGCGGTATTTGCCTCCCCGGAAATTTCCGACGACATCGAAATCGATATCAATCCGGCGGACTTGCGCATCGATGTCTATCGTGCGAGTGGTGCCGGTGGCCAGCACGTGAACCGGACGGAATCGGCAGTACGTATCACGCATCTGCCGTCGGGAGTAGTGGTGCAGTGCCAGAATGATCGCTCCCAGCACAAGAACAAGGCCACTGCCATGAAGCAGCTCAAGTCCAAGCTCTATGAACTGGAAATTCAGAAACGCAGCGCGGACCAGCAGGCACTGGAGGACACCAAGTCCGATATCGGCTGGGGCAGCCAGATTCGCTCCTATGTGCTGGACCAGTCCCGCATCAAGGACCTGCGTACCGGGGTGGAGGTGGGTAATACCCAGGCCGTGCTGGACGGGGACCTCGACCAGTTTATCGAGGCCAGCCTGAAAAGCGGCCTGTAGCAACGTGGTGGCTTGCGAAACACGGTACCACTTCCTGCAGCAGCCTTTCGGATCGGTATTGGCGGGTACCAGTGAACGAGACGGTGGATTCCGGCAGGTTTATGTTTTAACCGGGTTGCCTTTACAGAAACAGAGTACGTTACACTGACGATCATGACAGACCAGGACGAGCACGCGCTTATAGCCCAGCGGCGCAGCAAGTTGCAGGCCCTGCGCAAGGCGGGAAATGCCTTCCCCAATGATTTTCGCCGCGACGCCATTGCCGGGGAACTGCATGCCGAGTACGGGGGCGAGGTTAACGAGGTCCTGGAAGCCAGCCCGATCCGGGTCAAGGTCGCCGGACGCCTGATGGCGAAACGCGTGATGGGCAAGGCCAGTTTTGCCCAGATCCAGGACATGTCCGGTCGCATCCAGCTGTTCCTGCAACGTGATACCCTCGCAGAAGGGATCTACCGGGATTTCAAGGGTTGGGATATCGGCGATATCATCGGTGCGGAAGGTACTCTGTTCAAGACCAGAACCGGCGAGTTGTCAGTGCGGGTCGAAAGTATTCGGATCCTGACCAAGTCGCTGCGGCCGCTGCCGGAAAAATTCCATGGTCTGGCCGATCAGGAAACCCGTTACCGGCAGCGTTATGTAGATCTCATCATGAACGAGGTCTCGCGCAACACCTTTCGCATGCGCAGCCGGATCGTGCAATACATTCGCCGCTACCTGAATGCGCGGGATTTCCTCGAGGTGGAAACCCCCATGATGCAGGCGATCCCCGGCGGCGCGGCGGCGCGGCCGTTCTCGACCTATCACAATGCCCTGGATATGGACCTGTTCCTGCGGATTGCGCCGGAGTTGTACCTCAAGCGTCTGGTGATCGGGGGCTATGAAAAGGTCTATGAGATCAATCGCAATTTCCGCAACGAAGGCCTCTCTACCCGGCATAATCCGGAATTCACCATGCTGGAGTTCTACCAGGCCTATGTGGATTACCATGAATTGATGGATCTGACCGAGGATCTGTTGCGCTCCATGGCCGCCGAATTGCTCGGCAGTACGGCCCTTACTTGCCAGGGACAGGACTACGATCTTGGCAAGCCGTTCCGGCGCATGACGGTGCGTGATTCGATCCTGCACTTCAACCCCGATATTACTGCACAAGCGATCGACGATCCGGAAGCGGTGCGGGCGATTGCCCGGCAGCTGGATATTTCCCTGAAAGACAGCTACGGGCCGGGCAAGGTACAGGTCGAGATTTTCGAGAAGACGGTGGAGGAGCGACTGGCCGACCCGACGTTCATCACGGCCTACCCGACGGAAGTTTCCCCACTGGCCCGGCGTAACGATGCCGACCCGTTTGTAACCGACCGCTTTGAACTCTTCATCGGTGGCCGGGAGATCGCCAATGGTTTTTCCGAGCTGAACGACGCGGAGGACCAGGCCGAGCGATTCCGCAGGCAGGTCGAGGACAAGGATGCCGGGGATCTGGAGGCCATGCACTACGATGCCGACTATATCCGTGCCCTGGAACACGGCATGCCTCCCACGGCGGGTGAGGGCATCGGGATTGATCGCCTCGTCATGCTGTTTACGGATTCACCGTCCATCCGCGATGTACTGCTGTTTCCACACATGCGCCCGGAATAGCGAGGATCGGGGCCGGATACGCCAGCGGCGCCATGCGTCCGTCCCCGGAGGTGGTTCCCGTGGCATAATTCTGCGGGTGGTTGATCCGGATTAAGGTAACTTTTTCGAAGGTATAATCCTATAATAACGACAGCAATTGGCAGGTTCCGCATAAGGAGTATTCGATATGTCAACCAAGCTTGCAGAAGTTACCCTCCATATGGATGAAGAAACGACGCACGATGAACGCGAGGCGTTCCGCGATACCCTGCTGGGTATTAAGGGTGTCATGGCAGCGGCCTGTCATGATAAACGACCGCATTTGATGCTGATTGAATATGACCCTGACGCCGTTGAGTCCATCGAGTTTGTCAATGCGGCAAAAACCCGCGGGATTCATGCGGAGTTGATCGGTCTCTAGTAAATGACAGCAGACAGGCCGGTAAAAGCGTTTTGAGACCGGGGGTGGTTATGGCAACCAGAACGTCGCCGGGTCGTGGATAAACAGCCACGGGAGGCAAACGCTGTGGCGTTTCAGCCGCGGCTGTGCTGTGTCAAACGGGTGACATCTACATAAAGTTTCAGGTGCTGCCCGGGTTGCAGGTATCTACCCTGCGGCAGGTCGTTCCAGTGGCGCAGCTCACGAATCGTCACGTTGAATTTTCTCGAAATACGGTACAGGGTGTCGCCATTGCGTACGGTGTAGTGGACCGATCGAATCCGTTTGCCGTTATTGTGTCCGGTGCCACCCTGCCAGATAACGAGTTTCTGACCCGGAGTGATCAGCGTACCCGAATCCAGCCGGTTCCAGCGTGTGACCTGGTTTACGGTGACCTTGTGTTTCCGTGCGATGTCCCAGAGGCTGTCCCCGTTCTGCACCTTGTAGGTCAGCTTGCTGCCGGATGCGCGGCCGCCGGGTTGCAGTTGTTTTTTCAGTGCCGCATAACGGGCGGGATCTTTTGCGGCGACGGGAACCAGCAGGTGACTGCCGGCGCGAATATTCGTATCTTGCAGTTCATTGGTGTTGCGCAAGACGTTTACCGTGGTGTCGTAACGATTCGCAATATGACTGAGGGTTTCCCCGTCACGGATCCGGTGCCGGATCCATTTGACACGCTGCGCCTCCGGCAAGGTGGCAAGATTTCGCTTGAAAAGGCCCGATTGTTCCACGGGAATCGCCAGTTGGTGGGGGCCATCGGGGTGGGTAGCCCAGTGGTTGAACCCGGGGTTGAGTTGATAGAATGCTTCGATGTCCATGCCTGCCAGATCAGCAGCAACGGCAATATCCAGCTGGCTTTGGGTATCGACGACGACGAAAGCCGGAGCCGCATCGACCGGTAACAGGCTTATCCTGTACCTCTCCGGATATGCTACCAGTGCGCTGATGGCCAGCAGCTTGGGAACATAGGTTGAAGTTTCCCGGGGCAGGTCAAGATGCCAGAAATCCGTGGGCCTGCCTGCCTTGCGGTTGCGCCTGATTGCCTGAGAAACCGTACCCTCGCCGGAATTGTAGGCCGCCAGTGCCAGCAGCCAGTCGCCGTCGAATCTCTGGTGCAGTTTCTCCAGGTAATTCAGTGCCGCCGTTGTCGAAGTAACTACGTCGCGCCGCCCATCGAACCACCAGTCCTGCCGGAGACCATAGAGTTTTCCTGTGCTCGGAATAAACTGCCACAAGCCGGCGGCCCTGCCATGAGAATAGGCGAAGGGATCAAAGCCACTCTCTACAAAAGGAAGCAGGGTGATTTCCGCCGGGAAATCGCGTTTCTCAACCTCCTTCTGGATGTAGGCCAGATAAGGTGCGCCACGCCGGAAGACTTTTTCAACCTGGCGGGCGTTGTTGCTGTAGATGTCGATCCTGTCGTTCACGCTCTTCCGTTGTGCTCCCGACAAACGAAATCCATTGCGCATCCGCTGCCAGAGATCTTTTTCGGTCAGGACCTGCTCGGGTGGTTGGCGGTTGTGATCAGGTATTTCTGGCGTAACGGTTGCGGGGACCGGCGTTTCCTGACCAGGCGGCAGCGAGCCGGCATCAGCGGCGGATCTGTTCTGCAGTTCCGGTTGACTTGACGTGGTGTCGAGCACGGAGCAGGCAGCGATCAGCAGTATCCCGAAAACAACCGGTGCTGTTTTTGCTGTTCTCATAAAGCAGTTTATCGACACTGGCATGCCCGGTCTTGAGTTGGTTTGTGTGATGCGGGTCACTGAAGCGGATTGCTACCGGAAGTCGGGTAGCTGTCAGTAACCGGTCAGTGAATCCGCATATGCTGACAGGCAGGTCAGACAGGGTCAACGGTCGAAAATATGACGCTGGCGGGCGACACGAAACTACGAGATACGGTATGCTTTCACGGTCATGAACCGGGTTATTCCACTACCGTTACGGGCAGCCTCCTTGCGACGCTGGTACCGGCGCCCGCTGGGGCGCCGGCTGGCGGAGGTGGAACAGACTGCATTGACGGAGCAACTTCCCCAGCTGTTCGGTTATTACCTGATGATGATCGATCCGCCATGGGAGTCCTGTTCCCTCAGCGATAGCCGTATTCAACATCACTTTATCCAGCGGATCCGGACGGAAGCCGGCGCTGAAGCCGGCGTGGTGGGGCATACCGATCAATGGCCGGTGCTGACGGACACTCTGGATGCCATCATTCTGCCGCACACCCTGGAGATGACCAGCGAACCGCACCAGGTACTGCGCGAGGCCGATCGCAGCCTGATACCCGATGGTCACCTGGTTATACTGGGATTCAATCCCCGCAGCCTGTGGGGGGTCCAGCGCGCCCTGTCATGGCGTTCCCGGGAAATGCCCTGGGTGACCCGTTTTGTCAGCGTAAGCCGCATCCGGGACTGGTTGAGCCTGCTGGGTTTCGATATTTTGCATTGCCGCTACCTGTTTCACCGCCCGCCGCTGCAAAATGCCCGCCTGCTGGAAAGGTTGAAGTTTCTCGAGCCTGCTACCGGAAACGGTTACCGGCTGCTGGCCGGCGCCTATATTCTGGTGGCGAGAAAACGCACCGTGATCCTGACGCCCCTCAAGGTCGGACTCCGACAGCGCCGGCAGCTCTTTCCCGTGGGGATCCCGGGATCCAGTCAAAGAAATATCCGGCGTGTCAGCTGAAACTGAAATCTTTACCGATGGCGCCTGTCGCGGTAATCCGGGCCCCGGCGGCTGGGGTGTGCTGTTACGCTATAACGGTCATGAGAAAACCCTCTATGGCGCCGAACCGATGACAACCAACAATCGCATGGAACTGATGGCGGCAATCCAGGCCCTGGAAAGTCTGAAACGTCCCTGCCGGGTCAGGCTGACAACCGATTCGCAGTATGTACAGAAAGGGATCACAGAATGGCTGGCGAACTGGAAAAAACGTGGCTGGCGGACGGCTGCGAAGCAGCCGGTTAAGAATGTCGATCTCTGGCAGCGCCTGGATGCCGCGATCGGCGGGCACCAGATACACTGGGAGTGGGTGCGGGGCCATAGCGGGCATGCGGAAAATGAACGCGTGGATACACTCGCCAATCAGGCAATTGATGAACTGTTATAGCGATTCGGGGATGAGTCATGCGGCAGATCGTACTTGATACAGAAACTACCGGCCTGGAACCTTCCGACGGGCACCGGATCATCGAAATCGGCTGTGTCGAGCTGGTAAACCGGCGCCTGACCGGCAACACCTACCATCAATATATCCAGCCGGATCGCGCGGTTGATCCGGGTGCCATGGAAGTGCACGGCATCAGCGACGACTTCCTGGCGGACAAACCCCGGTTTGCAGATATAGCCGGTGAATTTCTGGAGTTTATCCGGGGGGCGGAACTGGTTATCCACAACGCGCCGTTTGATATCGGCTTCCTCAATCACGAATTCCGGCTGCTGGATGAGCCGCCGGGTACGGTCGCGGATTATTGTGGCGTGGTCGATACCCTGGCGATGGCGCGTCGCGAGCACCCCGGACAGAGAAACAACCTGGATGCGCTGTGTAAACGCTATGAAATAGACAATTCACAGCGCGAGCTGCACGGCGCATTGCTCGATGCCGAGATCCTGGCCGATGTCTACCTGGCGATGACCGGCGGGCAGGCCAACCTGTCGCTGGACCAGCGCGGTGAGCTGCATGGTGAGACGCGGCAGACGATTCGCAGGGTATCCGGGGAGCGTCCGGTCCTGCGGGTGATCCATGCCACTGAGGAAGAGCAGGCGGCGCACAAATCGCGTCTGGATGCGATTGACCGCGCCTGTCAGGGAACCAGTGTCTGGCGCCGGATTGAAAACTAGCCGGTATTTCCCGGCACTGCCGTGTAATCCGCAGAGCGGGTCCAAATCAGCGCATTCCGCCAGGTAAATTCAGAAGGTACCCGCATTGATCCACATGTGGGTCATGATGCTGGCTGCATACCCGAGGAGGATGACCGGCGTCCATTTGAGGTGTCCGAAAAAGGTATACTTGCCGCGTGCCTGACCCATCAGGGCAACTCCGGCCGCGGAACCGATGGATAGCATGCTGCCACCCACCCCGGCCGTGAGCGTAACCAGCAACCAGTGTCCAAGAGACATGTCAGGGTTCATGGAAAGCACTGCAAACATGACCGGGATATTGTCCACGACGGCCGAGAGCACGCCGACCGCGATATTGGCAAAGGTCGGACCGATATCGATGTACATGGCTTCGGATACCAGTGTCAGGTAGCCAATGAAGCCCAGGGCACCGACGCACAACACTACTCCATAGAAAAACAGCAGGGTATCCCATTCGGCTCGCGCCAACCGGTTGAAGATATCAAACAGGTGTTCCTCTTTTCCCACCGGCGTAACGTCACCGATTGCCCCCACATATTTGCTTTCAGTCATTCCGGGCTGGTGTGTCTTTTTCAGGTAGTAGCCGAAAAATTGCAGGTAGGCGAGGCCTGTCATCATGCCCAGGAATGGTGGCAGATGCAGAAATTTATGGAAACCGACGGCAGTCATGATTGTGCAGCCAAACAGCAGCATGATGCGTTTTGCACCACGACGCATGATGACCCGTTGCCCGTCAGCGACCGGCTTGCCATTGGAGATGGCGAAGTGCATGACGAAGGCGGGCACCAGAAAGTTGACCAGGGATGGCAGGAAGAGCAGGAAAAAAGTCTGGAATTCAACCAGCCCTTTCTGCCACACCATCAGGGTAGTGATATCACCAAATGGCGAGAACGCCCCACCGGCATTGGCGGCAACAACGATATTAACGCAGCCAATACTGACAAACCGGGTATTGTCCCTGCCCACTGCTATCAGTACTGCACACATCACGAGCGCTGTGGTCAGATTGTCGAGGATTGGAGAAAGAAAAAACGCCAGAAAACCGGTAAGCCAGAACAGGTTGCGGTATCCGAAGCCTTTGTTAACCAACCAGGCGCGCAGTGACTCAAAGACCTGGCGTTCATCCATTGCGTTGACGTAGGTCATGGCAGAGAGCAGGAACAGGAAGAGTTCCGAGAACTCAAGCAGGTTGTGACGCAATGCTGTTTCGACTGCGTGGCTGTCACCGTGATCGGTATAAACGATTGCAATCATCGCCCACATGATTCCCGCAGCCAGAATCACGGGTTTGGACTTTCTGAGGTGCGTGAATTCCTCCGACATCACGACGAGATAGGCGATCATAAATATGACCAGTGCAGCATAGCCAACCGTGGTTTGTGTCAGTTCGAGTGTTACCCCGGTATCGGTAGATGCCTGTACAACAGCGGGCATGCCGAATATTGCTGCTAAAGGAGCAACGAAGGTAATGAACAGAGGCACGGTGTCCGACTCCTTGGTCATGGCTGGCATGACTGCCATTGCAGCAGATCAGGGATGACCTGAAAAAGCGACTTGCGAGCCGAAATTGAGTGCGATCCGGCGCACTGGAACCGCGTCGGGTCCTTGCCCGCGGCTGTTTGCACCGGAAAGCGGTGTGTTAGAAACATCACGCTGCCTGATTATTTGGGAACCCGCAAGCTAAAGGCTCGAAATTATATAGAGTGTGGATAGGATATGGAACACTGCTAAGCGATCCGGGGCGTCGGTATACCGGGTATCCCCGCAAGCATGCCGGTAAAATCACGACGAGGTTCGCGCGGACGATCAGGAACACCGGTTTCCTCGAATGAGTGCATTACTACCCTTGTGATCAGGACTTTGCATGGCTTCTGCCAGTGGACATTTCTACTTACTCCCCGCCGGGTTTCCTGCTATCGTTGCCCTGGTATTTTTTGCGCCGGTTAGTTTAGGTGGCCTACATGAAACTGGAACATCTCTCGATTTCGACCGGAGTCCTGCGTAAGGGCATGACCTTGCGTGAATTTTTTGAAGAATCGGTACGCTGCAATGTGCCCGGACTGCCATACGTTGACTACCAGGGCAAAGTTGTGGGCAGACTTTCCATTCGCGATGTATACAAACGTATGGCCGTGCCCGATTATCTCCTTCGGGTAGCGGACGGCCTGGGTGATCTTTCCGACAAGATCGATTTGCCCGACATGAAGGTCCGTGAAGCCCTGGCCTTGCCCGTGGAGACCTACCTGCTGGAAAATATGCCCAGCGTCTCCGCACAGTCTTCCATCGTGAAAGCGCTGGCCATCATGGAGTTGCATAACAGCAGCTATATCTTTCTCATCGAGGACGGGGATTATAAAGGCCTGGTGACCCGTATGCTGATCGCCAAACGCATGCTTGCATGCCTTGCAGAGCAGGAAAATATGATGACCCGGTTTGAGAAAGGGAAATAGTCGCACACTCCGCCCAGAGTTTACTGTGTACAGACATGCGGTTCCTGTTCATTCGAGATAATCGCGGTATTCACGATTGACCGACCGGTTGCGTCGCCAAACCCACACTACAAATCCACAAGAGAACGAGTAATGGAATCGGTATCCGCCAGCTTTACCCCGGCCATGTGGACCGCGGGCTTGATTCTGATCGCCGCCTATGCACTCATCTTCAGTGAGGTGATCCATCGGACCCTGGCGGGTATCATCGGTGCCGTGGTAATGGTCATGGCGGGTATGATCGGGGGGTTTTATTCCCAGGCCGAGGCAGTCGGTGCCATCGACGCCAACACCATGTTTCTCCTGGTCGGCATGATGACCCTGGTGGTCCTGTTGAGGCCGACCGGGGGGTTCGAATACCTGGCGATTCGCATGGCCAAACTCTCCCGGGGAAACCCAACCCGATTGCTGATCTATCTGACGACAATGGTAACAGTGATCAGCCTGTTCCTGGATAACGTGACTACTGTTCTGGTGTTCGCGCCGCTCACCGTCGTCATCACCCGCATGCTTGGGCTCAGCCCTGTGCCCTATCTACTGGCCGAGGCCCTGCTGTCCGATACCGGAGGGGTAGCCACGCTGGTGGGAGATCCGCCCAATGTCATGATCGGTAGCGCCGCAGGGATCGATTTCAACCAATTCCTGTTTCATATGGGGCCGATCATCCTGGTGGCCTGGGGTGTCACATTGTTGCTGCTGTTATTCCTGTTCCGCAAAGAGCTGGCGGTATCCATTGATGGTATTGTCGACCTCGACGAGACCAAGGTGCTGACCGATCCCAAGGGACTTCGCTACATCCTCATCTCGATCGGCATCGTTATCCTGCTGTTCTTTATACATCACCATTTCCACCTGTTACCAGGCTATGTCGCCTGGATCGGGGTCGCCGTGGCCCTGTCGCTGGTCCGGCCCGATCCGGATGAATTCCTCAGTCAGGTCGATTGGTCGGTACTGGTGTTTTTCGCCGGGCTGTTCATCATCGTAGGCGGAGTCGAGGGCTCGGGTCTTCTGGACCTCATTGGCCTGCAACTGGCCGATCTCGCCCAGGATCCGGATAAACTGCTGATAACCGCGTTGATTTTTATGTGGGTTGCAGCGCTGCTCAGCGCGGCCGTCGACAACATTCCCTTTACCATCACAATGATTCCCATCATTACGCATCTGGAGACCCAGGGAGTGGATGTGATGCCGCTATGGTGGGCCCTGGCCATGGGTGTGGGCCTCGGTGGAAATGGTACCCATATCGGTTCCACCGCCAACGTCATTTGCGTGGCCGAGGCCGAACGCTCGGGTGTTCCCGAGTACCGGATCACCCCCTGGCTCTGGATGAAAAAAGGTACCCCCGTCATGTTGGTAACACTGATCGTCTCCAGCGTTTTGCTGACGCTTTTTTTCGATTATTACCGGGGCGACTAGTAACCGGATTATCCAGCGCAACAGCGTCTGGTGCACCACTCCCTGTGGTAACCGCGGTCAGGAGGATGGCAGGGACTTTTATAACAAGCCCATGGCAGCCACGATACGGATGAAATGCGTTCAGCAGCAGAATGCTGGCCCATCGTTTCACATCTGCTACGCCGGGCTGTTCAATACAGGCGATGCAAGGGAGTTGGCCATACGCTTCAGGGTCATCACTATACGTGATGTGCTTGTGATTGCCTGCGGGTATCCGGGGCGCCGGATAGCGGTGTCGCCGTGGGGCTGGCAGCCGGCACGGAGATGGCGGTCTGAATGCAGGTAGTGTACACGGCAGGTTCTGGGATAAGATTCATAACAGGCGTGTCACCAGGTCATGTCTGCGTTTTTATATCAGGCCCTGAGTCCTTGTGGCCGGATGATAATGATCGCACCTGACGGCTAACTGCTGAATAATAAGCTCGACAGCCGAGATATTGAATACCTACACCGCGAATGAAACTGATACTCGAGGACGGAACGGAATTGACTGGCCAGGGCTTCGGCGCCGATCTGGCAGTCGGCGGCGAGGTGGTTTTCAATACCGGTATGAGCGGATATGTCGAGACCCTGACGGACCCTTCCTATAAGGGGCAGATTTTGCTGTTCACCTACCCGCTGATTGGGAATTATGGTGTTCCGCCTCCCCGGCCTGAAGACAGCCTGGAAAGGCCATACGAATCAGACGGCATTCAGGTACAGGGCCTGATTGTACAGCAGTACGTCGACGCCCATAGCCACCATGCGGCCACGCGCTCACTGAGCGAATGGCTGAAAAGCGAGGGGATTCCGGGCATCAGCGGCATCGATACCCGCCTGCTGACACGCCGCTTGCGCGAACACGGAACCATGGAAGGCTGGCTGTTTCCCCGGGACATGGAGATCAGCAGGGCGAAAGAAACCGCGACACGGGTTGCTATGCAGGACCGGGTGTTCCACCTGGTGGCGCCAAATGAACCCATACACTATCCCGGCGGAGAACTTACCATTCTCCTGGTCGATGTGGGCGCCAAGGATAACATCGTACGTTCGTTACTCTCGCGAAATGCCAGCGTACTTCGGGTACCCTGGCATGCCCGGCTTGCTGATTTTGTGGACCGGGTGGATGGCATCGTCATCGGCAACGGCCCTGGAGATCCCAAGCACCTGACCTCCCTGGTAGAGCAGATACGCGGTCTTCTCGGCAGCTTTAATAAACCCATATTTGGTATCTGCCTTGGCAACCAGATTCTGGCACTCGCCGCCGGTGGCGATACCTACAAGCTCCCTTACGGCCATCGGAGTGTCAACCAGCCGGTGCAGGATCTGCTCACCAGACGCTGCTATATCACCAGTCAGAACCATGGCTACGCGGTCCGGGATGAGGCACTGCCAGCAGGCTGGGAACCCTGGTTCGTGAACGTCAACGATGGCAGTAATGAGGGGATCCGGGCCCGCATGCAACCCTTTTTCGGCGTTCAGTTCCACCCGGAAGCGAGTCCCGGGCCAAAGGATACGGGCTACCTGTTCAACGACTACCTGCGCCTGGTTGGTGCCATGGCCCAGGGCTGAACGGATGTTTGGCGCTTACCTGCCAAAGAAGCCGCGGCGTGTCCTGGTGCTGGGTTCCGGCGCTCTCCAGATCGGTCAGGCCGGTGAGTTCGACTACTCGGGTTCGCAGGCCATCAAGGCGCTGAAGGAAGAGGGTATCTACACGGCCCTGGTAAATCCCAATATTGCGACCATCCAGACGAGCGGTGAGCTCGCTGATCGCGTCTACCTGGTTGCCGTGGAACCGGACTTCGTGGAGCAAATTATCATCCAGGAGGAGGTCGATGCGATTTTCCTTTCATTCGGTGGCCAAACCGCACTCAATTGCGGCCTGACACTCCATGACAGCGGCATGCTGGACCAGTACGGGATAAAGGTCCTGGGTAGTTCCATAGAGACCATTCGTAATACGGAAGATCGTCGTCTGTTCGTGGAACGGCTCAACGAGATCGGCGTCCACACGGCCCGCAGCCGCGCTTGCCTGTCTTCCCGGGAGGCACGCGAGACCGCTCATGAGATTGGTTTTCCGGTCATGTTGCGCAGTGGCTATGCCCTCGGCGGGAAGGGCAGCGGCATCGTAGAGAGCGAAGACGAGCTGGACGAAGCCCTGCGGCGCGCCTTTACCGGGGAGCACCAGCAAGTGCTGGTAGAGGAATGCCTGAGAGGCTGGAAAGAGATCGAATACGAAGTGGTGCGGGATGCGCGGGATAACTGCATTACCGTGTGCAACATGGAAAATCTGGACCCCATGGGGATCCACACCGGCGAGTCGATTGTGGTGGCGCCCTCCCAGACATTGAACGACGAGGAATATCAACTCCTGCGTTCAGTTGCCATTCAGACCATCCGGCACCTCGACATTGTCGGTGAATGTAATATCCAGTATGCACTGGACCCCAACGGTATCGATTACCGGGTCATCGAGGTCAATGCCCGCCTGTCGCGCTCCAGCGCGCTGGCCAGCAAGGCGACGGGATATCCATTGGCCTACGTCGCAGCCAAGCTGGCTATCGGCTACACACTGCCCGAAATCCCGAACGGCATTACCCGCTGCACCACAGCCTTCTTCGAGCCCGCCCTGGACTACCTGGTGTGCAAGGTCCCGCGCTGGGACCTGACCAAGTTTCACGGAGCTTCAACCCGTATCGGCAGTGAGATGAAGAGTGTCGGTGAAGTCATGGCCATAGGCCGTACCTTCCCGGAGGTCATCCAGAAGGCCTTGCGCATGCTGGATATCGGTGTCAGGGGTCTTGACCCGGACGCCATAGCATTCGAGGACGTACGCGCCGAGATCCGCCATGCCACGCCATTGCGCATATTCGCGATTGCCACAGCGCTACGTGATGGAATCTCCATCGACGAGATCCACGCGGTGACCGGGATCGACCGCTGGTTTCTGCAGGCCATCGAACAGGTCGTGGCGATGCATGACCGGCTGGGCAGGTCGGAATGGCCGCTGGAGGAATCCCTGCTGCGGGACGCCAAACTGCTGGGTTTCTCCGACCAGGTCATTGCGGAGCGCCTCGGGCAGCTGGAGAACAGTGTGCGCGAGGCCCGGAGGCGGAGCGGCATCGAGCCCCACATTGCCCAGATCGACACCCTGGCAGCGGAATTTCCTGCCGAGACCAACTACCTCTACACCACGTATCACGCCATGCTCGACGATGTCACCACATCCAGGCGGAAGAAGATCATGGTGCTCGGCTCCGGTGCCTATCGGATCGGCTCCAGTGTGGAGTTTGACTGGTGTGGCGTCAATGCCATCCGGGCCGCCTCCGGGCTCGGTTACGAGACGATCATGGTCAATTGCAACCCGGAGACGGTCAGTACCGATTATGATGTCTGCGACAAGCTGTTCTTCGAGGAGATCAGTCTGGAGAGCGTGCTGGCGCTCTATGAGCGGGAGCAGCCGGAAGGCGTGGTGATCAGCATGGGAGGCCAGATACCCAACAACCTGGCCCTGGGCCTGCACCGCGCTGATGTACCGGTGCTCGGAACCACGCCCCTCAACATCGACAGGGCCGAGGATCGGGGCAAGTTCAGCGCCCTGCTGGATGAACTGGGTATCGACCAGCCTCTCTGGGCACAGGTTACGGATATTTCCGATGTGGGCAGGGTCGTGGAGCGTATGGGGGGTTTTCCGGTACTGGTACGACCCAGCTACGTACTGAGTGGTGCGGCCATGGCGGTCGCACATGAACTGACGGAGCTGATGCGGATCCTCGCTCGGGCCATCGAGGTCTCGCCCGAGCACCCCGTGGTGATATCCAGGTTTGAGACCCACGCGCGGGAGATCGAGATCGATGCTGTCGCGGATCACGGGGAACTGGTGTTATGGGCCATCAGCGAACACATCGAGGACGCCGGTGTGCACAGTGGTGATGCTACCCTGGTGCTCCCTCCGCAGACGGTCTATATCGCGACGCTGAGGCGCGTCAGGAAAATTGCACAACAACTGGCAAAGGCGCTGGATATCACCGGTCCGTTCAACATGCAGTTCCTCGCCAAGCGCAATGCCGTCAAAGTGATCGAATGCAATTTGCGTGCATCGCGCAGCCTGCCGTTCGTCTCCAAGGTCACCGGCAAGAACTTCGCTGCAGAGGCAATGCGCCGCATGCTGGGGGTGTCACAACCGGTCGACAACCATAGCCTGGACCTGGACTATGTAGGCGTAAAGGCACCGATGTTCTCGTTCTCGCGCCTGGTTGGTGCCGACCCCCTGCTCGGTGTGGAGATGATGAGCACGGGCGAGGTGGGTTGTCTTGGCAGCGACCTGCACGAGGCCCTGCTGCACGGCCTGCGGGCGACCGGGATTCGCTACCCCCGCGAGGGGGTACTGCTCTCTCTCGGGCCGGTGGCGGACAAGTACTGGTTTGCTGATGAGGCGCGGGTGATCGCGCAGGAACTCGGACTGCCCATCTATGCTACGAGCGGCACGGCACAAATGCTCGCGGAGCTCGGCATCGATTGCACCATGGTGGCCAAGCGGGAGTGCAACGGTGTGAGTGCCCTGGACCTGATTGATGAAGGCAAGGTTGATTTCGTTATCAATGTCTCGCGCGAGTACGATTCACAGGGCCTGCCCGATGGTTATCAGATACGCCGGCGTGCCATTGACGCCGGCGTACCGCTGATTACCGACCTGCAGCTTGCCCGCGCGGTTATCGAGGCATTGCAGAACATAAAGCCCAGGGATCTCAAGGCGATTGCCTGGAACGATTATCTGGAACGCGTGCCCGGCTCGTTTTTGTAACGGGCGTTTGACTCCTGCAGTGTGTATCTGTTCTCACTCCCGTTCTGATTCTGGGATTTGCTGACTAAGGAAAGTCTGACATGGACACCGCCCGTATGCCAAGTGAGTATTGGTAAAAAGGATCGATTGCAGTCTTACATCCGGCCTGTTGATGGAGTTTATCCTCCTGGCCTCTATGGTATTCGCCGACGGGGCCCTATCTGAACAGCGAGGTTTTATCCTCAAGAGCTTCCCCGGGTTTGACCCGTCGCGGTTCGACCTGTTTTCCCATGCCTCACTTGTGCAATCGTTGAGTGACCTCCGTTACTCGTTAATCCATTGTCTATTCTGGCACGTACGATTAAACAGGACGTGCCAGGCAATAGGTTTCGTTTTGGGCCAGCAATACCCAGGCTGTTCGTGCCATTTTGTTAGCCAGCGCGACCACCGCTTCATTGACATGGCAGCGCAGCAGCAGCTGCTCCACCCAGAGGTAGCCTCCTGGCCTTCCCGCCTTCAGGCGACGCCTGATGTTGTGGATCACCGCCCTGGCGCCGTGTATCAGCAAGCTGCGCAGGTAACCGTCACCCCGCTTGCTGATGCCCAATAGCCGGTCCTTGCCGCCCGAAGATGCTTGGCGGGGTACCAAACCCAGATAGGCTGCCAGTTGTCGGCCATTCTTGAAGTCCTGGCCTTCACCCACTGTCGCAGTCAATGCGGTTGCCGTCAGGACGCCAAT
>Ga0210064_1000040_pt1 | contig 56955 bp, 58 predicted proteins | sample Muzzi_CordC_D2_FD_185531 | JGI IMG/M metagenome (GOLD analysis project Ga0210064, IMG submission 185531) | Wetland microbial communities from San Francisco Bay, California, USA, that impact long-term carbon sequestration - Muzzi_CordC_D2 (SPAdes) | ecosystem: Environmental > Aquatic > Marine >... | reverse complement strand
CAGTGCCTGCTTGAGTTCGTCCGCCATACCGTAGAGCATCTGGAACTCGAAGTCGTCCGCCGCCAGCCCGCGGCCTTCCGCCAGGGCCATGGCACAGGCCAGGCTGCGCACATTATGGCTGGCCACGGCAATCCGCACGCTGCCGGTCCTGGAAAACAGCCGTTCGAGACAAGCCTCGAAGGTCGCATCGGTGTCCGCCTTCGCTTCCCATACCGGCACCTCCCAGCCATGCAGCCGGGCGATCACGGTTTCATAGTCCCAGTAGGCACCGCGTACGATGCGTACTTGTATGGGCGTCGCGCGCTGCTCCACCCACGCAAGCAGGGCCTCCAGATCATCCTGCACATCCTTGAGGTAGGTCTGGATGGCCAGGCCCGCACCGGGCCAGTCGCGGAACTCGTCTTCCAGCATCACCGCCATGAAGCACTCGAGGACGATGTGCTTGAAGTCGTACTGCTCCATGTCGACCGTAACGGCCGCACCCTCCTCCCGCGCCACACGCAGGATCGGCCGCAGGCGTGCGGCGATGGCCGCCACGCTGCCCCGCGGGTCGGCCGGGTTGATCCGGGAATACAGCGACGAGAGCTTGATGGAAACGTGGGGCGGGCGGGCGTCGGCCGTGTCCCGAGCGGACCGTCCCAGTTCCTGCAGCAGCGTGATGTAGCCTTGCTGGTAGTGATCGGCTTCCGCTTCGCTGAGCACGGCCTCGCCCAGCAGGTCGAGCGTGCAACCCATCCCCCGCTGTTGCAACCTGGTGATGGTCGCGAGCGCCTGCCGGGCCGTGCGCCCGCCCATGAATCGGCGTGACAGGCCGCGCAGGGTGGAGCGCACCAGCGGCGCCGCGATGTGCACGGCCCAGGGTGCATCGCTGTGCCGCAGGCCCCACTCGCTCACGGCCGGCCAGGGCAGTTCCTGGTCGCCGAAATACTCCTTCAGGTGCGCAACGAGTTCGGCATCCTGACCCAGGGACGGCAGGACATCGATGAACCGCAGCACCCGCACCCGGAACTGCGGATCGCCGACGGCCTGTGCCACGAGGGTATCCAGCCACGCCGGTGCGGCGGACCCCGTCCCGCCGGCCGCCTCCAGCAGGCGGGATCCCAGTGCGTGAATGCGTTCCTCGATCGATGTGGCAGCAGTCAACCCGATACACCTTGTAATCACAGTACCGTGCCTGTTGTACGGCAACAGAACCTTATAGTCATAGTGATTGAATAAGCAAACTTATAGAATCACTTAATGCGCGCATAAACGCGATACGAGAAGTTGTACACAAGCCGCATTCAGCAGAATTAATTGGCCTGCACAATCATCAGAGCGGTAAATAATAATCTGCTAATAAGATTATCTTATTGAATTTACTGCAGATTCTCTTGTGGATAAAATTTAAGCAATTTAACAACAACATTGATTATTTAGGATCTTAGCGTGGTTCATAACCGGCTATCCACAGAGTTATCCACAACTCTTGTGGATAATCCATTTCTATGTAGCACATAACCGGCTTTATGATTTATCCGGCTCGTCGATTAACAAAAAAATGCCAAACCGGGAAGTCCGCGACAGGCAATGGCACCAGCAAGATGCAGCCCGTAACGCAGCAATTCCCCAATCCGCACCCTCTCCGATTGGTGGGTGATGCGGGCCAGCGAGGATAATCCTTGCAGCCCTGAAGTAAATAGCTTCCCCTCAACCCGCACCCACATCGCGGTAGATAGTTACCCGGCAATCTCCTCAGTCAAAATAGGCATTTTCCCTATAGGTTTCCGGTTACCCCGCTCGTTACTCTCTAACTGTCGTCGCGGAAAGACCAGCTTGACCGTCAATCGCGACAGCATCCCGCAATTACTACAAAAAAAAGACCGGGTCAGTATCGCGCCATTGGCACCCGGTCACCACTTGAGGAGCAATTTAATGATTAAACGTAAATCCGTACTCACGAACGCGAGCCTGGCGGGTATCGCGTTCGCAATCTCGGTCGCGAGCCCGCAAACCTTCGCGGCAAAGGACATTACCCTGATACAGCTCGGCGACACGCACGGTCACATGCACTCGCACCCCGAGGTCTTCCCGGACGGGCGCATCGACCCGGACAGCGGTGGCCTGGCCAAACTGACCAAGCTCATCTACGATGTGCGCGAGGACAACCCGGACAGCCTGCTGCTGGCCGTGGGCGACACCACGCACGGCAGCGCGGAAATGCTGTTCTCGCTCGGCGATCTCATCATGCCCTGGCTGAACGAAATAGGCATCGACGCCTTCACCCCCGGCAACTGGGACTTCGGCTGGGGCCCGCGCGTCTACCGCCAGCGCTTTACTCCGAACACGGCCATCGAGCTTGCACCCAACAACCGTACCACCGTCGCCTGGATGATCCCCGGCTGCAACGTGGGCGGTGGCCTTGTGCCGTATGCCGACTGTCACGTTACCAAGGCCCAATTCCCGACCGTGGCCATGAACCTCTACAACTTCAACGAGGCGGCCGGCGCCACCAACCCGACACAGCCGCTGGGCGGCCCGGTACACCTGCATGACGGCAAGACCTACATCATCAAGGAAGTCAATGGCGTCAAGGTGGCCATCCTGGGTCTTACCAGCGACGTCGTGCCACAGCAGGCGCAGGCCTTCAACACCGGCTTCCGCTTCACCATGGGCTACAAGGAGATGCCTGCGTCGATCGCGGCCGCACAGGCAGACGGTGCCGACCTGATCGTCGTGCTGTCCGAACTGGGCCTTGCGAAGAACGTGCAGATGGCCAAGGAATTCCCTGAGATCGACGTCATGTTCAGCGGCCATACCCACGAGCGCACGCCGAAAGAGGTCGTGATCCAGCACAGCGACGAAGACGGCGGCGGTTTCAGTCTGGTCACCGAGTCCGGCGAGGACAGCTTCATCGGCCGCCTCGACCTCAAGATAAAAAATGGCCGGATCCAGAACTACAAATGGGATCTGATCGAGGCCGACTCGACGGTGGTAATTGATGAGAATGATGATCCTGAAGCTTACGCTGTCGAGGCCATGGTGGATGAGGCACTGTCGACCTTCCATGACACGTTGCCAAACGGTGACCCGAACCCGGACTTCCAGTGCCACACCTTCGGCGTGAATGCCTTCCCGTTCGGTACGGGCCATACCCTGTGTGACTCTTTTGATAAGGTGATCGGCCACACCGACCTGACCATCCAGCGCTGGAACGTGCTCGAGGATGTCTCCAACAACGTCATGGTGGATGCCTTCCTCGACCTGGCACAGTCACTGGGCGTCCTGGATTCCAAGATGCAACCCCTCACGGATGACAACACACTGTCCACCACCAACGGCTTCCGCTTCGACATCGTCATCCCGGGTTCGGATGATGGCTTCTCGGGCGATATCACCATCGGCGACCTGTACGACTACTACCCGATCGGTGCCGCGACGGCCCTGGCCGAGTACACCGGCGGGCGCATCAAGTCGCACTGGGAGGGCATCCTCGACAACGTGTTCGATCCGAATCCCTTCCGCCAGCGCGGCGGCTGGTTCCTCGGCTTCACCCACAACATGCACTTCGATATCCGACTCAGTGATGACTTCCCGCGCAGCATCAGCTACGGCCCCAGGCGCATCGCCAGCGTGACCATCAACGGTGCCAAGGTGGATGACAGCAAGATCTACACCCTGGCCTCCTGCTACCCGCACGGCAACCCGACCGACGAAGTCTGCCGCACCTCGGGTGCGACCAACCTGCGCTTCATCTCGGCTCCCCAGGAAACCACCGGTCCGACGGACCTCTTCGGCAACCGGCAGCTTGACATGAATGGAACGTTTACTGTCGCGCCTACCATGCTCCCGGATAGCATGCTCCCGGTGTTTGACCCGACGCGCGCGCAGCTGTTCCGCAAGGTGGCTCCGGATGGCTTCGTGCACCCGGTGGACGCCCTGCGTCGTTACCTGCCGGACCACGACGTCACCGAAGACGACCATGGTCTCGGCCGGGTCACCGCGCTTGATCCGGTACCGGTCTCCGAGTTCGGCGGTGCAGGTATCGTGCAGCCCACCCAGGGTGCCGGTGCGGAGTGGCTGAAGCGCGAATTAGTCGAGGATGACTGAGCGGATCACGCACTAACTGAATAGCTGCCTTGCGACAGGGTCCGGTGACGGTTTGCCGGACCCTGTCGTTTTCTTTTATCGCAGTCTTTCCGTGGTGACGCGGGGTCGACTGTCAGGAACGGAGGCCTGATATGATCAAAAGAAGTGCCTCCGGTAGTCGCCGTACCCTTCGCCGGCGAACGAACTTTCCCCTGACTGACTCCGATGGTGTGCGTGTCCAGTGCGAACGGCGTACCTGTCCGGACCGGCGTCTCAGTTGCATACAGTTTGAATGGCTGGAATCGCTGACACCGGAATACGGATCGGGCCGTACCTGACAGCGCAACATGACGCTTGTGCATCTGCGCAATTCCATGAAAAGGCAACCCAGGCAGTGCCGTCCGTTACGGAGAAGTCAGTGGCGCCGATTTATTTCCTGCCATACCGATCAGCCCCAGCAGGCCGCTACCGAAGAGCCAAAATGCTGCTGGTACAGGTACTGCAGAAATTTTTCCATTAATAGATACATAGTCAAATGCATTTTGATTATGCGAATTCCAGCTGGACCCTCCATCCAGTGAAAATGCTTTCTCGCCCGTAAAAAAACCGGCAACACCATCATTAATCATCCGCTCTACCGTTCCCCCTCTTTTTGACCCAAGGTAAGGAGCGCCAGGCTGTGCATTCCACACAAGAAGATAATCCGTGTTTGGAAGAAGCCCAAAATCATCAAGTGTGCCCAGGTCTATAGCGAATTTTGCATCACTGGCATATATTGTTGATGTATCAAAAGAGCCTATTAATGCGCCTGGCGCAAGGTCTACACCATGGGTACCGACACTTTCAAAGATGCCAAGCTCGAGATACCGGAATGTATCGTCATTAGTGGAGTCAAAGGTAACTGTAATTCCATCTACTACAATATAATCCTCCCCCACATGAAACCTTGATGCTGTTGCCCAATCATATATTGCAGTATTTCCTTGATCGCCCGCCATCAAGTTACCGGTATCATCATATGATGAAAGTGTAGAGATCAATTGCGCTGCGTTCACGGATGAAAACAACCCCAGGCCCGCAGCAAGGCATGCAACTTTCATAAGCTCTATTACACTCGTCATCTGATTCCTCTATCAATTATTTCATTTTTAGTACCCAACTCGCATTTTCCATCTGGCTGGCACAAGCATAACGTGCTCGAATAATACGTTAACATTACTACAAAAGTAATCACGTTGATCGTAGATTAAGGCCATGCGACCGGGGGAGCAAGCTGTGCATTTACCCACTACTGCACATTGCATGGGCCGGCGGGTTGCCATCGACAGCTAAACTGCCCAACACCAACCACCGGTTTCAGGTTTGCTGGCTTTCCTTCCTACTCCAGAAATCAGTCCCGCGTAGTCGACGGTTGCCATGCAGCTTCAGATCGATCCGGGTTGGATTACCAGCCTGACCACAGACATCTTCCCGGCTCCACCACCCGTACTACCCGGTCATACAGCGGCGCTTCGGGTGGTTTTTGTTCCCACCCGAAGTACCTGCGGCCCGGGACCTGTCAACCGAGCTTTGTCCTGACCGTGTCGCCCTCACCCGTATTGTCGACCCAGCTCACCACCACCTCGTCACCGGGGCGGGCATCGTGCAACGCAATCCCGGTCAGTGGATTTGCGGCGATCCCCGGTCCCAGACGGGCCAGCGCCACCAACGAGCCATTCAGCTCAAAGGTCATTTGCTCAATGTAATGTGCCGGGACCGGGGAGTGGTTCACCTTGTCCTCGCGCCAGCCGGTTTCCATCGGATGGTTGACCAGCGCCAGTATCTCGGTCAAGGCACCGTCCCGGCGCGCCCTGATTTTCGTAACCTTTGTCATGATAGTCCTCCGAAATCGGTCCACTATGGCTGGAGTGGGTGCATCCCGTAGCCGCCATGGCTCACCTTGATCGTGGCAGACGCGAAGTACAGACCGCTGCCCGCCCTGACATAGGCACTTACCGGCGAGGTCTCCTCGACCCGGATGCGTGTGCTGTAGTACCCGTCCGCGCCGGAGAGCCGGAGAAAGGTGTTCAGCGGATAACGGTTGTTGCGGGTCAGGACGGCAATCACCTCGACTCCCTCCAGATCGCACCACACCTTGCACGCGGCGCCCTTCCCGTACATAGCCTGACTCGGCACCTCGATGCGGATGCGCTCACTGGGTGCGGGCGCCAGTGGCCCGAACAACGCCCGAAGCGCTTCCGCCTCGCTGGTTGCGGCGAAGGCGCTCTCCGGGTTATCCGTTGCCGGGGATGCATTCGCCCTGAGCAACCCGGCACCCGCCACAATGGCCAGGGTACCGGTGGAGAGTGCTCCGCACAGAAAAGATCTTCGTTCCATTTCCGGTTCCTCCATCTTGCTGGTGTGACAAACAGTAGCAGCGGGGTGTACTAAACTTGTGGCGAGTATCTGGTTTTTATCCGATGATTTTATGACCGTTTGATTATCAATGACCTGGCAGTAGACGTAACGGCCGGCTTTAGCGGCGGGGAGTGGCAATGTCAGCGATAGACGACCACAGCGTTACGTGCGCAGACCAGCCGTTCCGGGTAGGAGACTGGCAGGTCGAGCCGGCCAGCGGACGGATCCGGCAGGGCGGCAGGAGCATCAAGCTGGAACCCCGGGTGATGGATCTGCTGGTGTACCTCGCCGGCCGGCCGGGAAGGGTCATCACCCGCGCGGAACTGGAGACGGCGGTATGGGCCGGGAGAGTGGTTGGTTACGATGCCTTGACCGGCAGTATGCAAAAGTTGCGCCGGGCACTGGCGGACGATGCCCGGCAACCGCATATCATCGAAACGCTTTCCAAAAAAGGCTACCGTCTGCTGGCCCCCGTCGTCATGCCTGCCGCCGCTGATCCTCCGGCAGACTCCTCCCCGGACAGCCCGGTTACCGGCGTACAGCGCGAAAACCGGTCGGTGCACGCCGGGATTGCCGCGCTGGGTCTGCTGCTGATGACTGCCATCGCCTATTTTTTTTATGGGCCCTGGCGGATTGCGGATACCACTCAAGATCTGGGTTCAACCCCGGCTTCCATCGCCGTGCTGCCATTTGATAACCTGGGCGGTGATCCCGAGCAGGAGTATTTCGCCGATGGCATGACCGATGACCTGATCACCGAACTGGCGAAAATTCCGGACCTGTTCGTCATCGCCCGGGATTCCACGTTCTTCTACAAGGGTCAACCGATCGACCTCCACGAGGTGGCAGACAAGCTCAGGGTACGTTATATACTGCATGGCAGCGTGCGCCGCGCCGGGGAACAGATACGGCTCAACGCCCGGTTGACCGATGCTGCATCCGGCCGGCATCTCTGGGCGGAACGCTATGACGGCACGCTGAACAATGTCTTCGCCCTGCAGGACGAAATCACCCGTCGCATCCTCGCGGCCTTGCCTGCCAGCATGCACACCGGCGACCCCCCGGATGCCCCAGGTCGAAAAACCTCCAGTGCCACGGCATATGACTATTTCCTTCTCGGCCGCAACCGGTTTTTCAGGTACGCCAGCAGGGAGGAGAACCGCAAGGCGCGCGAACTCTACCGTCAGGCGATCGCGCTTGATCCGGAGTATGCGCTGGCCTATGCCATGCTCGCCTGGACGCATGTATTCGATGCCATGAACGGCTGGAGCGAAGTGCGTGAACAATCTCTGGAACGCGGCTACACACTGGCAGGCCGGGCCATCACGCTGGATCCGAACCTGCCGGTCGCCTACTTCGTCACCGGGCTCGTCTACCGGGAGCGGGGCGAGTACCTGAAGGCGCTGGTCGAGGCGGAAAAGGCCATTGCACTCGACCCGAACTATGCCAATGCCCACGTCCTGCTCGCCACTTTGTTCTATTACACCGGCCGTCCGCAGGAAGGCCTGGAGCGTATACAAAAGGCGATGCGGCTCAATCCGTACCATCCTTACAATTACCCGTTTCACCTAGGGCAGGCGTATTTCATTCTCGGGCGCTACCCGGAGGCGATCGATGCGTTCCGGCAGGGTCTGGCGAGCAATCCCTCGGCAGAGCGCCTGCGCGTCTGGCTGACGGCGGCCTGTGCACAGTCGGGTCAGATCGAGGATGCCGAATGGGAGGCGGAGCAGATTCTTGCGCTCAATCCCGACTTCTCCACGGAACGTATCCGGAACTCCTTTCCCTTCAAGGATCCCGCGGATCTGGAGCGCTTTCTGGAGGGTCTGCGTCTCGCAGGACTGTCGGAATAACGCTCCTGCTCGCTGCGGGGGTATGACGACCCACAGATTTCCAGCCTGTAAAGATAGCGTTACATCAGGTAATCTGAAACCAGACAAGAAAAACACACAATCCAGGAGACGCAACATGCATACCGGAAAATTCCTGAACCGGTCCCGCCGGACACTGCTGAGGTCCCTTGGTTTGCTCGGCGGACTGTTTGCGGTCCGCGCCGCCGGGGCACACCACACCGAGTCCCATTTCGAAGACGCGAGTGCGCATCGCATCGTCTACCAGTGCAACAAGGCCGACCGCGAATACCTGGAGCATGTGTTGTTCTCGGCCGGGGAGCTGCTGCGCAAATACGGTGACGATGTCGAGATCGTCATCGCGGCCTTTGGCCCCGGACTCAATCTGCTGGGCCGGCGACCGCATCGCACGATCCCCCATGAACTGCAGCAACGGGCCGGTTCGCTGGCGGCCTATGGCGTGGCATTCCATGCCTGCGGCAACACCATGAAGGCACTGGGCTGGACGGAAAAGGACCTGTTCGACTATGCCCGCGTGGTCCCGATCGGGGTCGACGGCATCATGCAGCTGCAGGAGCAGGGTTTCGCCTACCTGAGCTGGTAAAGCCGGCACCCTGCAGAATTCCCCGTTCAACCCCGCCCGACGGGACCACCGGCGTACAGCGCCTCGATTTCCTGCGCAAACTTTTCCAGCACCCGGTCCCGCTTGACCTTGAGTGTCGGCGTCAACAGGCCGTTATCGATCGTCCAGGGCTCACGCGTCAGAATCACGCGCCGCACCTTGGCATACCCGGGGAAGTCATCGAGATGCCGTTTCACCTCGTTGGCCAGGTGACTGCGGAGTTTTTCATTCGTCAGGCCCGAATCAGAATCGATATCCAGAGCATAGCGCTGCGCCAGGTACGGCCAGCCATCCGGGCCAAGCACCAGGATGGCGCTCAGGTACGGCCTGCCTTCCCCGACAATCAGCGCCTGGTCGATCAGGGAACTGAGACAGATCGCCAGCTCCATATCCATCGGCGGAATCTTTTCCCCGTTGGAAAGCACCAGGATGTCCTTGATGCGCCCGGTGATATAGATATGGCCGTTTTCGATACGCGCCTGGTCGCCGGTATGCAGCCAGCCCTCGGGATCGATGATCTCGGCCGTTGCGGCATGGTTGTTCCAGTAGCCGAGCATCATGCCCGGTGTCTTGACCAGCAGTTCATCATCCTCGCCGATGCGCGCCTCGACACCATTCAGTGGCAGCCCGACGCTGGCCGGTTCATTGTCTTCCGGCAGATTCACACTGATCACCGGGCTGGTCTCCGTCAGGCCGTAACCCTGCAGGACAGGTACACCCAGCCCGATGAACGTCTTCGCCACCGGTAACGGCAGGGCCGCACCGCCACTGACCGCCAGTCGCAACTGCCCGCCCAGCTTTGCCGTCACCTTCGCGGCCACCAGTTTCTTCAGGACGGGCCATAACAGCAGTTGCGGCCGCCAGCCGGCGCGCCGCTGCTGGCGCTCAAACCGGTGCCAGCCCACCTGTGTGGTCATATGAAACAGGGTACGTGCCGTTCCCGACTGCTTTTCCAGCTGTCCCTGCACCCGGGCAAACACCCGTTCAAAGATGCGCGGCACCGCGATCAGGATGGTGGGCCGGATCTGCTGCAGGTCCTCGGCCAGTTGCGGAATGGAGCGTGCATAGGCGACCGTGGAGCCGGCCATCATGGGCAGGTAATACCCCACGGTACGCTCCAGTGTATGCGACAACGGCAGAAAGGACAGAAACAGATCCTCCTCGAATACGTCGATCATGGTCAGGCCGGAATGCGCGATCGACAGCATGTTGCGATGACTCAACATCACTCCCTTGGGGCGGCCGGTGGTGCCCGAAGTGTAGACAATCGAGGCCAGTGCGCGGGGGTTACCCGTGCGTGGGGTGAGGGTACCCGCATCCCGCGGCAGCCAGTCGGATACAAACCGGATACGTACATCGTCCGGCAGCTCGTCCGCCGGTATGTCCGGCCGGTTCAGTATCAGGACCCGCTCCAGGTCTTCGAGCTTGCTCAGTGCCGGCGCCAGACGTTTCCAGCTGCCGACATCCTGGACCAGCAGTATCCGCACCGCTGAATCCATCAGGATATAGGCAATATTTTCCGGCCGGTCATCGGTATACAGGGGTACGATTACCTGACCGCAACCCAGCGCGGCCTGATCGAAACACACCCATTCCTTGCTGTTGCGCAGGTGTACGGCGACCCGGTCACCCGGCTGCAGATCCTCGGCTTGCAGTGCGGCACGCCAGCGGGCGACATGCTCACCCATCTCGCGCCAGCTGGTGTCGCGCCACTGCTTGCTGGTAGCATCATAACTGCGATACGCGGTGCTATCGGGGGTCCGCCTGACCCGCTGGTAAAACAGCCCGTCCAGCGTTCCGGCAATCTCGGCAGAGACGATATCCTCGGTCCACTCAATCATAAGCCGTTCATTCCCAAGCCAGATTCATTATCGACACAAATATTGTAGAATGGCCGCAGGTGTTCAATGTACCCGATCCAGAACCCCATGCAAATCACACTGAATGGAAACCGGCAGGATGTTCCCGATCGCATCACTACCGCCGAACTGATTACTGACCTGGGTCTTAACGGCAAGCGCCTGGCGATCGAGGTCAACGAGCACATCGTACCGCGCAGCACCTTTACTGCGCATATACTGGAACCCGGCGATCGGGTGGAAATCGTACATGCCATCGGCGGTGGTTGATTGTACAACCCGCGTCACTTCCCGTTTCAGACCTGTCTAACCGCTAAAGAGCAAGCACGCCATGTCTACTGTCATGCAGTCACAACCCTGTACAATCGAGGATCCCCTGGTCATCGCTGGTGTGACATACCAGTCCCGGCTGCTGGTGGGAACCGGTAAATACCGGGACCTGGAAGAGACCCGGGCGGCCATCGAGGCAAGCGGCGCGGAAATCGTCACCGTTGCCATCCGGCGCACCAACATTGGCCAGAATCCCGACGAACCCAATTTGCTGGATGTCATACCACCGGACCGGTATACCCTGCTGCCCAATACGGCCGGCTGCTATACCGCCGAAGATGCTATACGCACCTGCCGGCTGGCACGGGAACTGCTGGATGGTCATGACCTGGTGAAGCTGGAAGTGCTCGGCGATGAAAGGACCCTGTTCCCCGATATCGCGGCAACCCTCAGGGCCACCGAAACGCTGGTCAGCGAAGGCTTCAAAATCATGGTGTACACCAACGACGATCCGATCATTGCCAAACGTTTCGAGGAACTGGGCTGCATTGCCGTCATGCCGCTGGCGGCACCGATCGGTTCCGGGCTGGGTATCCGCAACCCCTACAACATTCTGACCATCGTCGAGAATGCGAGTGTCCCCATCCTGGTGGACGCAGGTGTAGGCACGGCGTCGGATGCCGCCATTGCCATGGAACTCGGTTGTGACGGGGTGCTGATGAACACGGCCATCGCGGGCGCGCAGGACCCCGTGCTGATGGCATCGGCCATGAAAAAAGCCATCGAGGCCGGCCGCGAGGCGTTCCGGGCGGGGCGAATCCCGCGCAAGCGTTTTGCCAGTGCTTCTTCGCCGCTGGACGGCACGTTTTTCTGATACTACCAGACCCCGCCACCAGGATCGCAGAGGACCGGGAGCCTGACAGATGCTCCACAGGGGACTTCCTGCCGGTGATTATTCCGGCGCCGCGGTCGACGTGCCCGTGTGCACCGTCCGCTGCTGCCCGGACCAGGCGAGGGACCGCTATCAGCCCGGGAGTGGACACGGCAGTGAATACCGAGAATCAACCGCATCGGACCACACGCTCATACGTCAGACGCGAGGGACGGATCACCCGCGCCCAGCAGCAGGCACTGGAGGTGCTGCTGCCTCATTACGGACTGGCCGCCGGACAACCTGTCGACTGGCTGAAGACATTCGGTCGCCGCGCGCCACGCACCATGGAGATCGGGTTTGGCAATGGCACGTCCCTTGCCGCCATGGCGGAGCAGGAACCAGAGAGCGATTTTCTCGGCATCGAGGTACACCGGCCTGGCGTGGGTCACCTGCTGCTGGAACTGGAACGACGCCGACTGAGCAATGTACGCGTAATCCATGCCGATGCCGTAACCGTGATAGAACGCTGCATCCCGGAACAATCGCTTGACAGGGTATTGCTGTTCTTTCCCGACCCCTGGCCAAAAAAGCGTCACCACAAGCGCCGTATCGTGCAACCTGACTTCATTGGCCGCGTGGGACACACACTGGCAACCGGCGGCACCCTGCACCTGGCAACCGACTGGGAGGACTATGCCAGATACATGCTGGTGGTGATGAGCACCGCAGCGGAATTCCGCAATAGTGCCGGCAAGGGCCGGTTTTCACCGCGCCCCGCCTCCCGCCCACTTACGAAATTCGAACACCGCGGTAGGCAACTTGGTCACGGGGTGTGGGACCTGGTCTTCGAGAAGATCTGACGTGCCCCGGTATTGCGCCACCGGGATGTGGTACAGCAGATACCGTCTCAGGTCCCGGGCTGGTTATACCCGGGCGTTACCGGGTGTAGCTGCAAGTCCGGAATGCAAGGCAACCTGTTGAATTATATGTATTTACATTATTATTGGGGAAATAGCCAGGCAATCAGGGTTGAGCCGCTCCGCGAAATAATGGTTCAATACCCGGCTTTGGTTTCGCGGGCATGGGAAATACCGTGAACATTCGAGTCGCAAGTGCGCCGCGAATGTGCCCCTGAATATTCAATGATTCTTTAATTACTTTGGGACGAGGAGCCTCTCATGTCCAAGAAACACCCTGTTGTTGCGGTCACTGGTTCATCCGGGGCCGGCACCACCACGGTCAAGGTGGCATTTGAACATATCTTCCTGCGTGAAGGTATCAATCCAGTGGTCATCGAAGGTGACAGCTATCACCGTTATGACCGCGCGGCAATGAAACAGGCCATGCAGGAGGCTGAAACCGAGGGCAACCACAGCTTCAGTCATTTTGGCCCCGAGGCGAATATCTTCGACAAACTGGAAGATACGTTCAAAACCTATGGTGAAACCGGCTCATGTGAGCGCCGTTACTACCTGCACAGCGAGGAAGAAGCTCAGCCATTTGGACAGCAGCCCGGGGAATTCACACCCTGGGAGACGATCGATACCGGTACCGACCTGCTGTTCTACGAGGGCCTGCATGGCGGCGTGGTCACTGATGAAGCTAATGTGGCCCAGCACGTCGACTTGTTGATCGGTGTGACACCGATCGTCAATCTGGAGTGGATCCAGAAAATCTTCCGCGATTGCGAACAGCGCGGTTATTCCACCGAAGCCGTCACCGACACCATCCTGCGACGAATGTATGACTACGTGCACTACATCACCCCGCAGTTCTCCCGCACGGACATCAATTTCCAGCGGGTACCCACAGTAGATACCTCCAACCCGTTTATTGCCAGAGACATCCCCACGCCGGATGAAAGCTTCGTGGTGATCCGGTTCAAGGACCCGGCCAAATTCGATATCGACTTTCCCTACCTGATCAGCATGTTGAAAGACTCCTTCATGTCGCGCCGCAACACCATCGTGGCACCCGCCGGCAAGATGGGATTTGCCATGGAAATCATTCTGGCACCGATTATGCAGCAAATGATGGAAAACCGTACCAACGGCTGACCTTCTTCCACCGGGCGTCGACGGGGCAATGGTCTTCTGCCCCGTCAAGCCGTCGCATGCCCGCCGATGCCATGGATGGCAGCCCAATACGCCGGTTTTCTGGCGCAACCCGATCCGTCTGGAACGACCACCGGATGCCTCCTGGCGTCTTGCATCATGGTATTTTCAATCTATACTTCAATGATCTGGAATTAAAAACAACATTGAAAACTGGAGGGGGGGCAGGCGTGATCATTACGACAACCGACCCAATCACAGGTGAAGATATCCTTCACCCGGAAACCAAGCCCTATGTCGTTGAAGGACAAGGTCACCTCGCCATAAAGATCTACTTCGAATCCGAAGAAACCCGTCGCGCCTACCTCGATATCGAAGTCGAAACTCCGGGGGACTGTTTCATTGTCAACCTCGACAACCCGGACCCCGATGTTGCGGATTATAACTAGACGGAAAATCCGGCTTTTACCCCGCAGCACCCCGTAAAACATGTCCGCAATCGAAGCCTATCTAAAGTCCTGTCGAGAACTCGTGCGTTTTTGTTCCCAGAGTGGCTGGATCGATAATGACTCCCTGCACTATGCCATCGTCTGGCAGAATGAGGATGAAGTACTCGTGGAGATCGAATTTGATGAACTGCTGATGCAAGGTACCGGCGGCAGCGCCGACAGGGTTTCCTGTTTTGGCCAGATGCGCCTGCTGCTTGACCGGTTCGGTCGGGTGGTACAAGCCGATATTCTCTAGGCAGCACCACAATCCGGCCTCCCGGCTACTTCGGCTGCGTACGGGTACCCCGAAGCGGCAACACCTGCAGATGCAGGCCCGGCATCCACTCCCGTAGAATTGATTGCTCAGATCAATAACGGCGTATAATCACCCCCCGAAAATCAGGCTGCAGACTGGCCAGCCCGTGTGACGTACCAGCAATGACCATCGAAAATACCCTGACCATTATCCTGGCTGGCGGTGCCGGCTCCCGACTGCACCCGCTAACGGTGGAACGCGCCAAACCGGCCGTACCCTTTGGCGGCAAGTACCGGATCATCGATTTCACCCTGGCAAACTGCCTGCATTCGGGTATGCGGCAGATACTGGTATTGACCCAGTACAAATCACACTCCCTGCAGAAACACCTGCGAGACGGGTGGTCGATCTTCAATCCGGAACTCGGTGAATACATCACTTCGGTACCACCGCAAATGCGCAAGGGTGAGAACTGGTATGCAGGGACGGCGGATGCAATTCACCAGAACCTGTTTCTGCTGGAGCGCAGCAGCGCCGATACCGTCCTCATCCTGTCAGGCGACCATATCTACCGCATGGATTACGCCGCCATGCTCGAATTTCACCACCAGCGCAAAGCGGATGTCACCCTTGCCTGCATGAATGTCACACCCGAGGAAGCGACCAGCTTCGGCATCCTGAGTGTTGATGAAGCACAGCTCGTCAATGCCTTTGAAGAGAAGCCGCACCGACCGCAAACCATCCCCGGTGATCCGGAGCATTGCCTGGCCTCCATGGGGATCTACATTTCCTCCAGAAATTTATTGCAGGCAATACTGGAATCAGACCACACAGCCGCGGACTCAAGCCATGATTTTGGCAAGGACATCCTGCCAGCACTGCTCCGGACGCATCGGGTATGTGCGTATCGTTTCGGCACTACAGAGGGACGCGTCTCCCCCGACAATTACTGGCGTGATGTCGGTACCATTGATTCCTACTACGAAGCCAATATGGATCTGCTCAAACCGGTCCCCTCACTGGACCTCTACCAGGATGACTGGCCGATTAGAACCTACCAGTCCCAACCTCCCCCGGCGCGCACTGTACCCGGCGAGTCAGGAACGGAAGGCATAGCCATCAATTCGATTGTCGCTGGCGGCGTTATCATTGCCGGTGGCAGTGTCCAGCATTCGATCCTGTTTCCGCGGGCCTATGTGGGCGATGAAAGCATTGTCAGGGATTCGATACTGTTCGAGCGCGTTCACGTTGGCAACAACGTAAAGCTTCGCAACTGCATTATCGACAAGGAAGTTCACATCCCTGCCGGTGAATCCATTGGATATGATCCGGAGAAAGACCGGCAGCGGTTCAGCGTTTCAACGCGCGGGGTAGTGGTGGTACCGAAGCACTACCGGTTTAACAGCTAGAAATATACATAGCCCTGCTTGACCAGAAATTCTATTTCCGCCGGCCCATAAGGCACCTGCTCGATGAAAGACGGGATATCATCACGGTCGACACCCTGCACCTCCATCATGGACTGGCAAATCTTCACATCCACAATATCGAAGGCATCCAGCCGGGCTGCCTGGTCCACGATATCCTTGTACCTGTCGTAATTTCTGGTTGAAAAGAACTCGACCTCGGGGCCGTGCAACACCAGCACGATGCTGGCCTCCTCATCGGCGGTTCGCGGTTTCATCGCCAACTGCTCGGCGCGATCAAACAGGACTTTCAGCTCTTGCTCGGTATGTACACTGATATCCAGCACTGTCCGCCCGTGCTCCGTATCAGTGGTTGCCTCGGGCACTTCCGATTGTGCGCCGGCAATTGCGGTCGGCGAACCATCGGGACCCCGGGTTTCATGCACCGGCGCCTGCAGCAGGTACAGCAGCGCCGCAAACAGGCCGGCACCCAACAGTATTGCAATACCCTGCTTCATCCTTATTCCTCATGTACAGGACTGCTAATTCATATAGTAACTGGATAACACAGCGCTTCCCTGATAACCCGGCATGATTTTACCGCGCTTTTCCACTGATAGTAAGAAAAGCATACAGCCCGCTTTTCGAGTAGAATGCCCGCACCCGGTAATCTGCTTTCCTTCATATAATTATATCGATTCGAACAGGTCGGTGTTTATGCAACAAAATGCAACAGAAATCGATACCCGTCGGGTTCACGACCGGCAAATTGGCGTGTGGCTGGTGGTCTGTTGTGTCCTGATTTATGCCATGGTGGTACTGGGTGGTGTAACGCGGCTGACCGGATCGGGATTGTCGATGGTGGAATGGGATCCGGTCTTTGGCGTGATTCCACCACTCGGTCAGGATGCATGGAATGAAGTATTCGAGCTTTACAGGCAGTCTCCGGAATACAAAAAAATCAATATTGGCATGGACCTGGCCGGATTCAAGCGAATCTACTGGTTTGAATTCGCACATCGGATACTGGGTCGGTCGATTGGCATGATATTTTTTGTGCCGTTTCTTTTCTTCCTGGTAACCGGCCGCATTCGTCGCGGACTGACACCGAAATTGCTTGCCATGTTTGTCCTGGGTGGACTACAGGGCCTGCTTGGCTGGTACATGGTAAAAAGCGGACTGGTCGACAACCCCCATGTCAGTCAGTATCGCCTCACGGCACACCTGGCACTGGCGGTTGTTATCTATGCCTATATGTTCCGGGTGGCACTGGGTCTGTTACTGGACAACCACCGCGGCACAGCAACGGCTGCCCCGCCGGGGTTACGACTCTCTGCCGGTCTGCTGGGCGGGCTGGTATTTCTCACCATTATTTCCGGCGGATTTGTCGCCGGTCTGAAAGCGGGGTTTGCTTATAATACCTTTCCCTTGATGGATGGCCGCTGGATACCCGATGACCTCTTCATACAGGTCCCGCTATGGCGAAACTTTTTCGAGAATGTTGCTACCGTACAATTCGACCACCGGGTACTGGCCATAGCGACCTTAACCGCCAGCGTGGTGCTGTGGCTGTCAGCACGACCGCATAACCTGCCGGCACCGGCACGCACCGGCGTGCATTTCCTGCTGGCTGCAGCCATCCTGCAGGTGACGCTGGGTATCTCAACCCTGCTGCTCAAGGTCCCCGTACCATTGGCCGCCGCGCACCAGGCCGGCGCCCTGCTGCTGTTAACGGCGAGCCTGTACGCCAGTCATCGCTTGAAAATCGCATAACAATTCAGTGGGCGCATCGCTCCCTCGCATCCCTGCAGGTAAAAAAAAGGGCTGCACCTTGCAGCCCTTTCCCCATGTTAACAGCGGTTACTTGCTGTTATTGACCATATATTCTACCGCCGCCTTCATTTGCTCATCGGTGCAGTCCATGCAGGTTCCTTTCGGTGGCATGGCATTCAGACCGGTGATGGAATGCTGCACCAGGGTATCCATGCCCTGTGCGATGCGCGGCGCCCAGGCAGCCTTGTCGCCAAACTTGGGCGCACCGGCAACTCCGGCCGCATGACAAACCTGGCACTTGGTCTTGTAGATCTCCTCGCCTGACATCGATGCATCTCCAGCCAGTACTGAGCCGCTGACACTCGCGAGGGCATACAAAGTGATTACGCTTGCGATTTTCTTCATTGCATTAACTCCACTTGCGTTGATAAAAACAGGCTTTGTGTGACTGCTCACACGTCTTGTGATGCTCGATCATCTGCCGTCTTACCTATACCACACCGACGGCAACTAACTGCAAAGTATATTAAAACTCGTTAATATACTTCAAGCATCCTTAATTACTTTCAACTAATACAATAAGTTAAAAACAGTACCTTGGCCACTTCACGGCTTATCTACCCAGCAGGCGGTTCCACCAGCGACGCCGGTTACCCGGCAACACAACATTCGATTCCAGATCAACGGGAGGTAATTTCGAGAGTATCCACCCTGGCAAGGGCGGATTATCACTATAACCACAGGAAACACCCAGATTATTGGGATCGAAAATCTTTACAAAGGTCGGGGTATCAAAGGAATCGGTAAACACGACACCGCAATAATCCTCGGTATGTTCGCGGCGCAGCAACTGGTCTATTTCCGACAGGAAGGTACTGAAAAAGTCCGGATTAGCGGGTTCCGTGGGCGGGCTTTCACCAACGACATAGACGTGCCAGTTACCCCCAGCATCGCGGTGCAGCACCTCCCAGAAACCATCCAGCTGTTCCCAGCGCAGCACATTATGGAAACGGCCGTGGAATGCCGCGCGGAACGGGTCTGTTGTCTGTTCAGTCATGGTAGCGCCTGTACCCGCCTATTAATACCATATTCCATCCCGGGTGCCACCCGCACCATGCAGGTTTCTCGCTGATCATGTCCATCCGGTCCCACCGGCAGGTTATACTAAGTCGGGTACTTTCATTACGAATCCCGAGCAGCCGTCGCGTATGGATCCGGACTTCTGGCAAGAACGCTGGCAGGCCAATCAGATTGGCTTTCATCAAAACGAGATCAATCCCTACCTAGCCCGCTACTGGCCACAACTGGAGATTGAGCGCAGCCAGCGGGTATTCGTACCCATGTGCGGTAAAAGCCTGGATATGCTCTGGCTCTTGCAACAGGGTTATCCCGTCACCGGGGTTGAAATCAGCCGGGTTGCTGTGGAAGCGTTCTTTATCGAAAACGACATTATGCCCGCGATCAGCCGGGCGGGGGCATTTATACGCTGTGTTTTCGAAAATCTGGAAGTTTTGTGCGGTGATTTTTTTGCCTTGACCAAAGCGGATATCGGGGAAATTTCCAGCATCTATGACCGGGCCGCGCTGATCGCGCTTCCAGCCGATATGCGCCGCGATTATATCACCCATCTCACACGCCTCCTGGCCGGGACGACCCGGGGACTCCTGATCACCCTGGATTACAACCAGGAGGAAATGAGCGGTCCGCCGTTTTCAGTCCCCGATGGGGAAGTCAGGCAGCTCTTCGAGCGCCTCTGTCCAGTGCAACAACTCTGTTCCACCGATGTACTCGAGGAACACGAAAGATTCAGGGAAACAGGACTCACCCGACTGACCGAACAGGCCTATCGTCTGGGAGGGTAGTCTCCAGGAAATATTTGTGGACTACCAGGAGCTATACTCACACTGTTCGGCCAGAATAGCCGCCGACCGCTTCGAGATGTATCTGCGTCCCGGTAGGCAAGACAGAGGGGGAATCAACATGAAACACACCTGCACAGGCATTCTGCTGCTGATGTCCAGCATACTTTCTGCGCCGCTGTCAGCGGAGTCGGTCGCCGTTGATTCACCGGTTGCATCCGCGCCAAACGGCATCACCTTCCCCGCGGACTACCGTGACTGGTCAGTAGTCGCTTCGTCACATCGGCTCGACAACAATACCTTGCGTGTGATCCTCGGAAATGACATCGCCATCGAAGCAGTACGCGAGGGCAATACCAGCCCCTGGCCGGACGGCGCTATGCTAGGCAAGCTGGTGTGGAAGGATGCAAACCTCGAGGCATGGGAAAAGGCGGTTGTCCCCGGTGAATTCGTCCATGCGGAGTTCATGGTCAAGGATACCGAGAAATGGGCAGCCACCGGTGGCTGGGGATTCGCGCGCTGGAAGGGCATGGATCGGATACCATACGGCGCAGACGCCTCATTTTCACAGGAATGCTTCGGCTGTCATACGCCGGTGAAGGATAACGATTACGTTTTTACCCATCCGGCACAATTGCCATAGTCCCGGCTGCAAGAACTGACGCGCTCCCCGGCGATGGACAGGAAGTCCGAGTGTCGCGGAGCACAGGGAAGTGCTGGGGCGACCGATGGACAGGAAGTCCGAGTGTCGCGGAGCACAGGGAAGTGCTGGGGCGACCGATGGACAGGAAGTCCGAGTGCCGCGGAGCACAGGGAAGTGCTGGAGCGACCGATGGACAGGAAGTCCGAGTGTCGCGGAGCACAGGGAAGTGCTGGAGCGACCGATGGACAGGAAGTCCGAGTGTCGCGGAGCACAGGACGTGCGAGAGCGACTGTACGTCCATCCCTTCCGCGCATCGCTCCCGGCATGGCCCAGGCCAGCCTCTCGACCGCTGCGCGGTCTCACCTTCTCCATGCCTCCCGCGATGATGGACAGGATGTCCGGAGCGGCCACCCCTTCCAGCGCATCGCTCTCGCGCATCCCTGCGCTCCGCGATGATGGACAGGATGTCCGGAGCGGCCACCCCTTCCAGCGCATCGCTCTCGCGCATCCCTGCGCTCCGCGATGTACCTACGTCCCTGTAGGCAAAAAAAAAGGCGCCGTGATGGCGCCTAAGGGGATGGAAACCGTAATCACCGTAATTAATGCTCGAATCCCACCTTGTTCGCGATTCCGTCAACCGGCACTTTGTCCTCGAACTCCACCAGGTCACCGTCACGGACCTGGTCGAAAAACTCCTGCCCATTGAGTGGGGATTCAGACTCATCCTCGAAACCGGTCTGGTCATCGGTAAATATCGATACACCGAGAATCGTCAGCGTGCCGCTGAGGCTGTCTCCGGCCGTGGGCGGAACATCGACTGGCCCGCGCAGTTCGTATTCTTCCAGTTCGTCACAGGTGATATGGCTGGCGACGAGATTGCCGGAAGCATTGAGGTAGCCAATAACCACCAGCTCGTCGTTCGTCGCGATGCTCGCCAGCGTGCAGTTTTCCACACCGTCACGTTCATCATCAAACAGGGTCCGGATATCGGTATTCACCGTGAGCGGCTGTCCCTGCACTACTTCCAGTGTCACGGTACCCGCGGCCAGGTTTTTCCCGGCCACCATTCCGTCGATTTCGAGATCACCACCACGCTCATCGACCTCGGCCGCCTGCAGTACACCGGCGACGATGCTCCCTTCAACCTCGACCTTGTATCCCTCGCCCAGTGTATTGACAAGGTCCGGAGGCTCGAAGCGGGTCGCACCGGATGCAGCCACCGCCTGGCCGCTAACCTTGAAGTCACCGATTCCATTGAAATCGCTCACTATGCCTTCAAGGCTGATATTGTCGACCTCGTCAGCAAAACCCTCGTCCTCCAGTTCGATACGTGTAGCCAGTATCGAATCAGGACCAATGAATGAACCCCTGACTTCGACATACTGGCCATTTGCCACCGTCCCCGGGAGATCCTCAAAGTTCGTCATGCCATCAAACATTACCGTGAGCACGCCCAGAGTGAAGGTATCGATACCATTGAAACTGTTGACCGTACCCCTGGTTTCCACAACCGTTCCCGGATCGAGCAAACCTTCTTTTTCAATGCGCGTCGCCTGCAATACGCCACCCCCGCCGAAATAGCCGCTGACCTCCACAACATCATTCATGGCAAGGCTGCCATAATTCGTGTTCACGAATACCGTGGTATTGCTGCCGACGACTACCGTGACTCCCAGCACCGTGAAGGTTTTTGTCACCATGTCGGCATCTTCCTGCGGGGCTGCGGCAACCGGCCCTTGGACAACATCGTCGTATAGAATATGTTCTGCCGTTCCCGAGACACCATCCGCATTCACCCGCCCGGTTATGCTTACGACCATGCCGATGCCGAGATCGCTTTCGGTGGCTGTGGCATCGTCGTCGACATCGAAGCTGCTCCCGCTGGTTTCAAACTCGATGCCATTCACGAACACACTGCCAAATGCGGTGACGGTGCCCGAGGTAATGCCGGTACCGCCGATACCACCGCCCGCAAGCGTGCCTTCACCACCGCTACCGCCACAGCCTCCCAGGACCAAAGCCGCGAACACGAGACCAAGGGCAGGAAGTTTTCGGATAACTGAAGTCCGCATATCAACTCTCCTGCGAAGAATCCTGCTCGTAATAATAAATACCCACGCTGATGTACCTGCCACCGCCATCATCACCAACATCACCATCCTGCAATTCATGTCTGGCATATTGCCTGTCCAGCTGTTCCAGCAATGCCTGGGCTTTTTTGAATGACAGTTCCCTGAGTTTCACAACGGCGGCAGGATCAATGTTGTCGTAGGCAACCTTGCGTTGAAACCGCAGGTCCTCCGCATCCGCAACAAGATTATGATTTATGGTTGTGATCAGTTCACTGACATCGGTACCAAGGATATGGATCTTTTCAATCGGGTCTCTGCCTGTGACGAAAGCCTGGCGAACCAACCGCACCTTGTCCTTCACCCTCCTCACGCTGCCGACCTCTTCCAGCATGGCCAGCATCGCCTTGGTGGGAATGTCACCACTGTATTCCTTAACCAGTAAGGCAAAGGAATTGCGTTCGCCCTCGATCGCCAGGTCAGCCGCCTTGCCTGCGGCGTTGTGAAAACGCACGTCATTTACCCAGCCGCTGATGACGCGGACACCGCGATTAAAACGCTCCTGGTTGGCGGAATCATCAGGAGACTGCAGTTCCAGCAGGCGTTTGACCTCCTTGCGCGTCAAACCGGTAATAGCCGAAACGCGTGATACAGTCTGTTTCTTGCCTGCCGGCGTATGTTCATGAAAGGCGACATCCACGAAGGTTTTTTTTACCAGCTCGGCAAACGAACCATACGCGATACCGTTCCTCAACAGGATCCTTACCAGTGGGTACAGTAACCGGAGTGTCGCGGCGGAGATCGTCCGCTGCAATTTTCTCGTCATATTGGGAAATTAATCCCAACCAGACGGAATGTCAATAATCTGTCTGATAATTCCTGCATTGCGCTGGAATGGCTGTTATTAAATAATAAAAAAACAATGAGTTACGGATAAAGCAGGTATTTTACCCAGCCCTCGGAGGTTTTTTCATACAGCACCCGCTCATGCAGACGGTGCCATCCGGACTTCCAGAACTCGATCCGTTCCGGCACAACCCGGTAACCGAACCAGTGGGGCCGGCGCGGCACCGGCTGGTCAAGAAACCTCTCGTGACATTCGGAAACCAGGCGTTCGAGCAATGGCCGACTTTCAAGCGGATCAGATTGTTCCGACGCCCACGCACCCAGTTGACTGTCGCGTGGACGGGTTTCCCAGTACTGATCCGACTCCTCCGCAGCGATCGGGACAACAGTGCCCTCTACCCGCACCTGGCGCATGAGTGGCTGCCAGAAGAAACACAAGGATACGTGCGGGTTTTCCACCAGTTCCCTTCCCTTGCGGCTGTGACTATTGGTAAAAAACACGAAACCACGCTCATCGGCACTTTTCAGCAGCATGGTGCGGACCGATGGCCGTCCCTCGGCATCCGCCGTTGCCAGCGCCATGGCCATGGGTTCTCGCAGGTCGGTCTTGCCAGCCATATCCAGCACGTCATGAAATCGGGACAATGCTTCCTTGTAGAGCATCAAAGAATCTGTCATTTATTCCCCCCACGCCGCCCCCGGCTGAACGGGCATTATCATACACCGGTTACCAGCGGGCTTGATGCAGATCAATTAACTACCGATAAACCAGATACCTGAATGACCGGCAAAGATCAACCACTGGTCAGCTTGCATGACTTCGGTGATTCACAGGTGTTATTGATCTGAATCAAGGCACCCCGGCAGTCATTTCCTTATGGTATGCGTGTAGATAATATCTGTCAGAGTAGACTCCCACAATGGGGCTGGCAGCGTGCCCGCTGTTCGTTTGAAGGATCGCCATATGGAAATTCTCCTCATAGCCGGTATTGCCACTCTGGTAACCGCCACCGTTACGGGTGCCGGTTATGTTACCTGCCAGCGGATGAATACCTACTGCTCGCTGGAGGCAATGCGCGAGGAACTTGCCACACGGGTCTGCAAGACCCGACTCGGCAGGATATTGCAGAGTCTGCATATACGCCTGCGAGACTATGTAAATGCCTTCCCGGTAGCGGCGGTCAACACGCATATCCGCACCTGTAACAACTGCGAATCGTGGAAAGCCTGTGATTCCTGGTTATCCGGCAAACGGAGGGATATCAGGGCCGTTCGGGAGTTTTGTCCGAACCTGAGTCAATTTAACAATCTGATTGATATCCCGGCAGACAACCCGGCGCGCAAATCCGGTCGGCACTGATATACCGCAGTTACCCAATCGGCCGGCAATCGGCTCCGGTGGCGCCGACGGTAGCAGGCAGCCTTCTGCAGACCGTTATGCCTACTCGGCAACACTCACATCGTGAAAAATGGAACGCAAGTCACTCTCCCAGCGATCAAAGATCACCGGGTCGACATTGTCTCCGGCTATTTCTGCATACAGCCTGGGATGGACCGTGACCAGAATGGTCTGCTCCCCCTCGGCAAAGATGGACACCTTCGGCGGCATGTAGGGAATCAGCTGCGGAGCCTGCTCGGTCAGCATCCTGATTTCGTCGATCTTGCCGGCAAACACAATCCGGTATTTGTCCGTCGCATATCCCATACCGGTCAGACCGATATCAACGCGCTGTACACGGGATACAGTATAGCCGTGGGCACGGATTGATTCCTGCAGCGCCAGCATCGTCTCGGGAAACGGCTGCAGCGACCTCACCATTATCATTTCCTGCGCAGCTGCCGGCGTTCCCGGTTGCAACACCAGCAGCAACAGGCCAGCGATATAGCCCTTGATTTTCACAGGGTAGCGTCCTCCAGGATGGACCGGTAAACCATATGCATTTGCTTGCAGGCTTCATCGAGTTCGTCATTATTGAACAGGTGGCTCAGGTACAGCGGATTGATGGTCATTACCTGCACCAGGCCGTCACGCTCCACGACAGTAACCCGGCAGGGAAGGAACATACCCACCCGCGGGTCGATGGCCAGCGCATCATACAGAAACTTGAAATTACAGAAGTGCAAAATCACGACCTGTTTGTTTTCGTCCGCCTCGTCAACCAGGCCATGCTCCAGGTAGTCGGTTCGGATAATCTGGAAATTCTGGCTGATGATGGATTCCTTGAGATTCTCGACGGTCGCTTCCAGGGAGTATGGCGATTCTGCAATAATCACGGTTTCGGGTACCACCGGCTGCGGGTGGTCTGCACCATGGTCCGGCCCGGCGAATGTACGAATATAGGCCACAAGGTCGTCGATATCCGGTTCCGAAAGCCCCTGTTCCAGAAAGGACTGCATCGGTGTTCCCTTGCGTCCATGCATCAGTGTGTACTTGATCAGGGCGTCCGATGCAGCCGCCAGGAATCCGGGATTATTCAGGGCAGGCGGAACAATCGGCAGATCACGCTGACGCGAAAAGGTAACACCCGTCCCCTTTCCGCCTTCACCGTTTTCTCCGTGGCATTGGGCACAACGGGATGCGAACAGTTGCTTGCCATGAACCGGGGCTCCTTTCACTGGAGCGGCTGAAAAGACCGGCGGTGGTTTCTCTGACCAGCCGCGAATATGCCTGACGATGGCATCCAGTTGCGCGTCACTGAGCTTCTGGAAGGCTGGCATGACGCGGCCAGGCCGGCCCAGTCGAATCGAGCGACGCAGGAATTCATCGTCAACGCTTTCCTGGAATGATCCCAGGGCAAGCGGAATACCGACACCTCCCGCGCCAGTAACGCCATGACATACGGCACAATGGGTGGCGTACAACTGGCCGCCATCGGGGGCGCTGTTGGCCAGACCGGCAAAACCCAATAGAAATAAACTGATTCTCAGTCGCATTGATCGCCTGCCAGTTCTGAAGATCGAACAAACCGGGAAGACACCGTACCCTAAAAAATACGCATAACCGTGAGTCAGATACTACTGCAAAATTGCATATAATTATATTGTTATTTACTTCTGATGTTTTCTTGACTCAGATCAAGAAATTTTTATTATTAGAAAGGCAGTATCTGCAATGTAGTAAGCAATGACATATCTGACAAATGAGATCAGGAGGATTTTTCTTATGAAAACACTGAAAACTTCCATTGCAGCAGCATTCATTGCCGGCCTTGCCGCACTTCCGATGACTTCCGCCCAAGGCTGGTGGGGTGGCCCGGGTGGCTGGGGTGACGGCTGGGGTAATGACGGCTGGGGTGACGGCTGGGGTGACGGCTGGGGCGACATGTTCGGTGACTTCAACATGAGCATGAGCGGTGGCGGTAGTGGCTATGGCCGCGGCCGCGGCTATGGTCGCGGTTATGGTTATGGTCGTGGCTATGGCTATGGCTACCCCTACTATGGTTATGGCGGCTATGGCCCGGGTTGGGGTTATGGCGGCTATCCGGGTTACATGGCTCCGTACGGGTATGGCTATCCTGCTGCTCCCGCAGCCCCCGCAGCACCGGCAACATCGAGTGAGTAATCTGTAGTCGGTTTTCCGGCACGCACACAGGGATGTGCGCATGCTGGAAACACATGCCTATCTGCTGTATAAAGCGAGTACAAACAGGCCAGCGATAACCTGGCCTGTTTTGTTATATAAACCCAGCACACAACAGAGGCCTACATGAAAGCAAATCTTATTGCCATCTTTCTGATTCTGTTTACCTCCGCATCCATGACTGCAGCTGCAACTCCCTACAAACCCTATTACCCGGGAGCACATTACAGCGCACAACCGCAGGCAAAGGCTGAAACACCGGCGACCATCCTCAAGGCCGGAATCACCAAACTGACGGCCTTCATCAAGAGCGGCAAGGCCGCGAACAACGCGCAGGCAATGCACTACCTGCAAACTGAAATCATGCCGTATTTCGATTTTGCCTATATGACACGCTGGGCTGCGGGTCCGGCCTGGCGCCATATGGATACCAGTCAACGCGCCAGAATGCAGACAGAACTCACCGAGGCCTTCCTGACCACGCTGGCGCAGAAACTCACAACCTATTCCAACCAGCAAATTCGTTATTTCACTCCGCGCGGTCGCAGTGGCGATGAGGTAATGGTCAGTGCCTGGATCATGCAACCCAACGGCCCGCCCACAAAACTGGATTTCCGCTTCTACAAGAGCAAGCAAGGCTGGAAGATCTTTGACGTGAAGGCCGGCGGTAACAGTGCTGTGGTGTACTATCGCAATCAATTCAAGAACCTGTTCCGCTACCCGAACCAGGCCCGTTACCAGCATTAATACACAGCCGTACTGCCGGCGCTGATCTGGCTGCCGGCAGTACGGTTTACAAGACACTTCATGCGCATATCGCCACCAGTGTGCACCCCGTCATTACGGGTTGCTGCGGTACCATTCCTGATGGCTACTGCGAGGGGACCGCTTGGAGTATGGACAGATAGACTCCGTTCATCCCGCATCAACCTGCAGTCAGCAAGGCCCGGCACACCAGCGCAACTCGATATACAGGATAACCGGCGCCGGCATGTATCGATCGAAACCACTCAGAAACAGATCAGGCAACCACAGAACGATACTGGATGCTGATGCCGATGATGAGCCGTGCCGGTAATTCGGATACCGGACACTTTGATACAGGACGGAAGCAGTTGTAAAGTGATTTACACTATCTGCTGAATGGAATCTTGCGGTATATGACCCGTTGTAACGCCAATGTAATGCAACCCCGTGATCTTCAATATATTGGTTTAAAGGAGACTCTGTAATGCGATACATAACACGCCCTGTGGCCTGGTTCCTGTGTGCCATGCTGACGACAATGCCCGTGGTTTCCGCACAGGCAGCAATGGTTGGTACCGACCAGATTATCAACCCGACACAGTCCAGCCTGACTCGAAATGACCTGCAACAGCTACTCGATCAGGAAGCGGTACAGCAAAAGTTACGTGCTCTGGGTGCGAGCCCCGAATCAGTCAGGTTGCGCGTCGACAGCCTGACCAGTAGCGAACTAGCCCGCATCAACAAGGAAATCAACAATCTGAATGCGGGTGGAGATAGTATCCTTGGTATCCTGCTGATTATCTTCATTGTATTCGTTATTACCGATGTAATCGGTGCAACCGACATCTTTCCGTTTATCCACCCGGTCAAATAATTCGGGTATGAAACCGGTATCAGGCACCCGTCGCCTGGCGGGTGCTTGTCTCGGTACCGGTTTTCTCGTTGCCTGCGCCACACTGCCACAGACCCAACTCCTGTTCACAGACCCTGCTATCGACCTGCCGGTACGTGTCGAGCTTGAAGAAACACCGTTCTACCCCCAGCAACGCTATCAGTGCGGACCTGCGGCACTGGCAACCGTTCTTGGTGCTCATGCCATCGATGTGACACCTGAAAAACTGGTAGACGACGTATTCATCCCGGCGCTGAACGGCAGCCTGCCCGAGGAGATCACGGCAACTGCACGCCGATACGGGATGCTGGCCTATCCATTGCAGCCATCACTCCTGGACCTGGTACACGAAGTTGCCCGGGGCAATCCCGTGCTTGTTTTTCAGAATCTTGGTATCGAATGGATACCCAAATGGCATTTTTCCGTGGTTGTGGGGTACGACCTCGCAACCCGCGAGCTCATCCTGCGCTCCGGAACTACCAGACGCTGGAAAACCACATTCGCCAATTTTGAAAAAACCTGGTCCAGAAGCGGCCACTGGGCACTGGTCATCCTTCCCGCCGGCATTCTCCCGGCCAGCGCAGGGCCGGAGCGGTACCTTAGGGCAGCGCATGATCTGGAAATATCAGGTCTGATTACCGCCGCCGTATCGGCCTATCAGGCGGCAACCCGGCGCTGGCCGGACGAACCGCATACCTGGATGGCATACGGCAACAGCCTGTATGCAACGGCTGACTATCGGCAGGCAGAAATCGCATTCCGAAAGGCGACAGAACTTGCTCCCGCAGAAGCCGAAGCCTGGAACAATCTCGCCTATGCTCTGCTGAAAACCACCTGTCCACAGCAGGCGCAGCTGGCTGCCTCCTGTGCAGCACGACTCGAACCGGCTGAACCCAACTACCGGGATACTTTGAAGGAAATTAATGCCCGCGCCCGGGGCAAGGATGCGCCATACTGCATGCCGGTGGATTGCAAACCGCTGACAACACCACCGGGGCCTTCCGGCAGATAGGCACAGCATCGTACCCGTATCATTAAAATCCACTCAAATCCGTATGTTAGGCAGGGCAGCACAGATTTCCAAAACTAAACAATGGAGAAAAACCGCCGTTATGGTGATAAAGTCAGGCCAGGTAGTCCGCTCACTCCACGGGATGCTGCATGATCCGGTGCATTACCGGCCTTGAAACCGGGCAATGACGAGTTATCTTCGCCATTGATGAACCCAAAAACTCACCAGCCAGAAGGATGACGGCAATGACTACATACACAAATACCTGCATCGGCCATATCACCGAGGTCCGGACAGGCCAGTTCAGCGCCACACTGAATGAAGACAATAGCGGCGGTCTCCCCGGGGTCACCCTAAAGAGTGAAAAAACACTGATCGGACAACCTGGATCCTACGTGGCCATCACCCAGGGCAGTATCCGGATCCTTGCCATGGTCACCGAGATGACCGCGAAAGGTTTTACCGAGATGCAGGAAAACCTTGTCGGACGTCGCGAGGGACTGCAACGAACCATCCGCCTGATCCCGCTGGGTGAAATAAACAGCGGCGGAATTTTCGAACACGGCGTCAAGCACTACCCGATCGCGGGCGCAGAAGTGCAGATGGTCAACGAAGATGACATCAAAACCATATTCGTAAAATTTCGCAGCCAGGGTTACAGCGTGGGAAATCTCTCGACACACTCCTCACTGGATGTGTGCCTGGACCCGGCCGCACTGTTCGGCAGGCATTCCGCCATTCTGGGGCAGTCCGGCGCCGGCAAGTCCTGGACAGTCACCAATCTCCTGCAGCGAGCTGTCAAGGTAATGCCCAACGCACACATTATCCTGCTTGATCTGCATGGCGAGTATTCATGGAAGGACCGGGATGACAAGCGACACTACGCATTCGATAAAGAGATCGTTCGCCACATCGATGCACGCGAACTCGAAATGCCGTACTGGCTCATGACCTTCGGGGAACTCGTCGATCTGTTTATCGACCGTACGGATGATAACGCGTCCACACAAATCGCATTTCTCCGTGACAGCGTGTTTGCCCTGCGCAACAAGGCCAACAAGAATCTGGAAATCGGCAATCTATCGGTTGACTCGCCAGTCTACTTTTCGCTCGAAACCCTCTATGAGCATTTTGATGAAGCAAACAAGATGACCACGAGTTTCGGCAAGGAAAAGGGGCCACTGGCAGGTCAATTCGACCAGTTTCTGATGCGACTCGAAAGCCGCATGAACGATGTGCGTTATAATTTCATGCTCAAGCCCAAACAGCGCACGACATCCGACTCCCTTTCCGGATTACTGCGTGACTTTGTCGGCCTCGGTGATCCCAAGGCACCGCTCACGATCATCGATCTCAGTACCATACCCTTTGATGTCCGTCCGACAGTCTCCGCACAGGTCGGACGGCTGGCCTTCGAGTTCAACTACTGGAATCCCCGGTACCGGGAATTCCCGTTATTGCTGGTATGCGAAGAAGCACACGCCTATATTCCGCGCGACAACGATCCTCGTTATGAAGGCACGCGGCAATCGATGCAGCGTATCGCCAAGGAGGGGCGCAAATACGGGGTTGGACTGGCTGTGGTAAGCCAGCGTCCGAACGAGTTATCTGAAACCGTGCTCGCACAGTGCAGCACCTTCATCTGTATGCGCCTGACCAACCCGGATGACCAGGAATATGTACGCAAGCTGGTGCCGGAGGCAGAGCGCGACCTCATAGAAGTACTCTCCTCCCTGGGACGCGGCGAGGCACTGGCCATGGGGGAAGCCACTCCCCTGCCGACACGCGTACAGTTCTTCAAACCCAGCCCGGTACCCAACAGCTCCGACGTTGACTTCTACCAGCACTGGATATCCGGCCCGCAAGATCTGGATATAGATGATATTGTCGACCGCTGGCGGCGGCAGGACCGTCTGAGAACCTTTTGATACCTGACTGCCGGCCCTCAGGCCGGCTCGTCAATCAGTTCGTCGTAGCCCAGCAGATGCAGGATCTGCTCCCTGGATGCCATGGCATCCTGATATCCCAGCTCCATGAGTTCCTTGCAGTACGGGGCATCAAACAGCAGATAACTCATCAATGGCCGACCTTCCCGGGTCAGTGCCCCGATACCCTTGAGGAGAATATGCAGGGAACGCGGGAAATTGCCGACATAGCGTGCCACGATTTCACGGACATCACGACTGGGCGAGATCACCAGATATTCAATCGGCCGCAGTGAGGAACCCTTGTAATCAACCTGTTTATCCCGGGTTTCAGTGATGGTGTGATTAATACGTCGCATACGCTCGATGTCCGCATCCAGGCTGTCCATGAACAGGGTATCGAATATATATCCGGATATCTGACCGAGCGACGGATAAGGAACCTCACTGCCTTCCTCCGGTGAAGCATCCGGAACCGGATTGCGAACGCCGATGATGAGCAACCGGTTGGCACCGAGGTGCAGGGCCGGGCTGAGTGGCGCAGTTTGCCGCATGGAACCATCGCCGTAATATTCATTGCGGAGTTTTACTGCAGGAAACAACACCGGGATGGCCGAAGAGGCCATCAGATGATTGAGAGTTAATTCAGTGCGTATACCCAGCCGGCGGGTGCGTTTCCACGGTACCAGTTCCTCGACGCCCTGATAAAAGGTGATGGACATCCCGCTGCTGTAACCGGAGGTCGTTATGGACACGGCACGCAACACCCCGGTATCAATCGCGTGCTGGATACGCGCGAAGCGGATATGCCGTTCCATCAACTCCCGCAAGGGGGAATTATCGAGTATCGAATCCGGCTGCCCCCTGTACAACCCGCCGAAAATAAACGTTAGTGCCCAGTTGATGCCGCTCTTCACCGCCGTCCAGGTGTCCGCCTTGAAAATCTTGCCCACATGGAAATTCGCCCAGATACCGTAAATACGGTCAACGCCTTCCCGGAAGCGGGTCGCACTGCTTGCCAGCAGCACCGCATTCATGGCACCCGAGGAGGTTCCACAGATAACCGGAAAGGGATTCTCGACATCTTCAGGCAGCATATCGCCAATGGCTTTCAACACACCGGCCTGGTAGGCGTTGCGCGCACCACCACCCGGCAGAATAAGACCGGTCACCGGTTGCTCTGTTTTCTTTTTGAATGACAGCCAGTACATGTTCTACGTTGTGAATAAGCCCATTTACAATACATCGGCCTGTGTAATCATTTATCCAGCCATGCAGCCGCGAGGGTATTCCACCAGGACACCGGTTTTCAGGCAGCCAGGACTTCAAGGCATGGTGGTCATTGCCCTGATCAGGCGGACGACCTCGCCTACTGGATGACCGCGGGATGCCGCTATTTCTATCAGCCCCTCCCTTTCATCGGACTGCAACGGATGCTGCGTTGCTAGCTGTGCCTGCAGTACCTCGATACCGGCCTCCGAGGGATCGGATCCGGCCGCCTGCCGCCCCCTGATCCTTTTATACAGCGTATCGACGTCCGCCGCGAAGTGCAGCAAGACCAGGGGTACACCGTGCTGAATGGCCAGACGCCGGAACCGGTCCCGCTGCGGCCGTTTGAGAAATGCAGCATCGACTATAACCGGGTAGCCGGCCTCGACCACGAATCCAGCCAGATCGGCAAGCCGCTCATAGGTAACGGTGCTGGCCGTGGACGTATAGATTCCGCCCTGGATATCGGAGTGTGTCCCCGCATCTGCCTGGTAACCGAACAGTCGCTTGCGCTCCACATCGGAGCGAATGCAAATGGCGCCCAGTTTCTCGACCAGCCGTGCCGCCCACCAGGATTTGCCTGAACCGGACACACCCTGCGTAATCATCAATACCGGTTTCCGGGTATCCGCATAGTGCCGGGCCAGCAGCATATAGGATTCATAGTCCTTCCAGGCGTCAGCCTCTTCGGCTGGTTCAATATGCGGCTGCCCCAGCCGCAACACGGCTACCTTGGCCCGCACCAGTGCACGGTAAACCAGGTAGTAGCGCAATATCCCGATCCCGGCATAATCACCGGTGTGCTGCAGATAACCGTTCAGGAATCGGTAGGCAAGTTCATCATAGCCGCGATCCTGCACATCCATCATGAGGAATGCCACCTCACTCATGACATCGATCCAGCGTAATTGGGGATTGAACTCGATACAGTCAAAGGGGGTAATGCGGCCCTCAATCAGCGCCAGGTTGCCCAGGTGCAGGTCACCATGGCATTCACGAACCAATCCGCCCTGCCTGCGTTCCCGGAGCAACGGTTCCCTGCGCAGGTATTCCTGCTGGCACCAGTGCTCCAGCTGATCCAGCTGTTCCCTGTGCAGTGCCCCGGTCAGCAGCGGCCGGATATGCAGAAAGTTCTCCAGCACCCAATGATGAATATCTTCGGGCCGACCGTAACCGGCCTCCCCGGCGGCAGTGCCGGCATGCGCATGCATTCCGGCAACCAGTTGTATAATTTCATCCATATGCGCCGGCAGTAGTTGCCTGTTTTCCGCCATATGGCTCAGTAACCCGTCTTGCGGGAATTGGCGCATCAATACCGCATATTCCAGCACCGGTCCCGATGCGTTAATTGATGGCCGCTCCGGGTCACCCGTCACCGTGATAACATCGAGATACAGCTCGGGGGCAAACCGCCGGTTCAACCGCAGTTCTTCCTGACAGTAATAACGACGTTTTTCCAGCGTAGAGAAATCCAGAAAACCGAAATTCACCGCCTTTTTTATTTTATAGGCCAACTCGCCAGTCAGAATAACCCAGGAAATATGGGTCTCGATTACCGCCAGTGAGGACACCGGATGTGCATACAGCGCAGGCCGCTGCAGCGCCCTGATCAGGGCCTCCTGCCGGTCCGGCGGCGTATCACCAGCGGTTGTGTCAGCCTTCATTTGCGTGCAACAACCCATATCCCATAAAGCAAGAGTATAAACTGTACCCTTCCCGGATAGTGACCACGAAAACCGGCATGCCCCGCTATCAGCATCCACTTGATCTGGATCAAGAGCAGGTTGTTTTGCGGTCTTCTATACTTCCACAGGGGATACACTGCCCGCGAAGGGTAATCGTACAGGAGGTGAGGCCATGAAAGCCGGTGAGCTCTGTAATCGCGAAGTAGTGACTGCCACCCGGGAAATGAGCATCCTGGATGCGGCCAGGTTGATGCGTGACTATCATGTCGGAAGTCTGATTATCGTCGAATCGACGGAGAACCGGAAGGAAGCGGTCGGTATCCTCACTGATCGTGATATCGTAATCGAAGTCATTGCCGAAGCGGTCGGACTGGATGAGGTAACGATCGGTGATGTGATGAGCTATACCTTGCTCAAGGTATCCGGGGAGGAAAGTGTCTTCGAAACAGCACAACGTATGCGTGCCCGGGGGGTACGCCGGGTTCCGGTAATATCCGGCACCGGGGAACTGGTCGGGATACTTGCACTTGATGATATTCTGTCGCTACTAAGCGAGGAGTTGTCCCTGCTTACCAAGGTTACTTCGCGGGAATCCGAACAGGAAAAAAAGAAACGTACCCTGCCATGCTGAGGCCGGCATACTCCCCCGGTTGAACACAAACCCGGTCCGAAGATCGAACGCTACTCCGTCCCTGCCGGGCGTATACCGGAAGTTCCCCGCATGCAGTCGGGCAGGATTGCCAGCCAGACCTGCAATGTCCGGTTTGCCCGCATTATCCAGCCCGCACGTAGATCTCGCGGCGTGCAGGCAATGATCCACGATCAGTCTATCAACCGGACACCGCTTCAGGCTGTAATGTCAAGCATTGCCTGGATGACGATGAATGCCGAGGATACCGCACACCCGGTTGCGGGAACCCAGCGTGGTACACACAAAATTCCACCGGGTTGCAAGCCGGCCCGTTTCAGGCGCCAGAGTGACAAGTTTACCAGGGAAAACACCATCAGCAGCAGAAAACTCGTGGTCTTGGCGAGGATCTCGATCGGGAACCACCAAGCCATGGCCAGCACCAGCAACGAGATGGCCGCTGTGGCGATAACCGGGGTTTGCGTTACGGCATGTACTTTCCCGAACAGCACGGGCAACCAGCCTTTGCGCCCCATCCCGTAACACACCCGGGATGCCATGATGATCTGAACCAGGGCACCATTGATAACCGCAAGCATTCCAATCAAGGTAATCGTTACCGGTTCGCGGCCGGTAACATACTGATAAAGATACGCAAGGGGTGCATCGGACTCAGCAAGCAACGCCCCCGGCACGCTGGTGGTGGCGACCAGTGCCACCATAAAATACAGCAGGCTTGATACCAGCAATGCCAGCAGTATGGCCCTCGGCAAGTTGCGTTCGGGCTGCTTGACCTCCTCCGCCACATTCACCATATCCTCGAAACCGATGAAGGCATAAAAGGCAAGGAAGCCACCGGCGAAGACCCCGGACCAGGTATCGACTTTCCCCAGCGAAGTAAATACCGCCGTATCGAACCCGGCCATGGACAGGCCGGGTGCGGCAACCCCGATCACCAGCACCAGGCCGGCGATTTCGACCAGGGTAATGAGAGCGGATACCATGACCGACTGGTTGATACCCCAGGCAGCAAGCCCGCCGAGCACCAGCACCAGAAGCAGCAACACCAGCACCTCGGGGAGTGCGATAAAAACCTGCAGATAGCCTGCAAAACCGTGGAGGATGGTCGCGGCAGATACTATACCGGCCAGGATGATCAACAAACCAACCAGTACCGATACGCCCCGGATACCGATACCCTCCTGAACATAGACGGCCTCGCCGGCACTCAGAGGATAGCGAGCAGAGAGTTCTGCATAGCTGAACGCCGTGAGACAGGCGAGCAGCGAGGCAACCAGGAATGACAACGGAGCAAAGTCACCGGCCCGGGCTATTACTGCACCGATCAGTACATATATTCCGGCCCCGAGAATGTTGCCCAGACCGTAGAAAGTGGTCAGGGGTAATGACAGGGACCGTTTGAGGCATGCCGGCGGGATTTCAGAAGCATCACTTGACCGGCCCATAGCTGGCATTATTGCATGCCTGGCAAGACACCGGAAATCCCTTTTATTAAAGTATTTTTTCACAATAAACCATGCGGCTCAGCTGCCAGAAAAAAAGCAGGGTAATCAGCCTCGTCATTGACGGGTGTCATGGCAGCCAGCGGTATATAGGTCTATAAATACCATATAAGGGGCGTTGGCTGTATGCCAGAGGAGGTATACAAAATGACTGCCAAAGAGAGAACCAGGAAAACAGAACGGGCAATGCAAACCAGCCCGACAACGTCGATCATGAGCCCATGGGATGAAATGGAGCGGTGGTTCGACGAGTTCGGAAGGCGTGGGTGGTTGTATCCATTCGCGCGGATGTGGCCGGAAATGGCTCCCTATCAGGGAAAGGCGCCCCGGATCGATGTCCTTGACCGGGAAAAGGAAGTCGTCGTAAGGGCGGAGCTTCCGGGAGTGGAGAAAGATGACCTTGAAGTGACCGTGACCGATCACAGCGTGACAATCAAGGCTCACACCAGGCACGAGGAAGAGCAGAAAGAAGAGAAGTATTACCGGCGTGAGATGCGCTATGGCACGTACCAGCGAACCCTGGAACTTCCCGAAACCGTGGAAGAAACAAAGGCCAAGGCGACATTCAGGAACGGAATACTTGAACTGGTGTTTCCGAAATCGGAAAAGACCCCGCAAAGGACCGTCAGGGTCGAGTAAGGCAAGGATGCAAGGGCGCCCGGCCCAAGACCGGGCGCCCTTCGTCATTACAGCCACATCACAGAACCTGATAAAACCGGAAACAATCCAGACCCGACAATGCAAAACTCCGGAGCCAACCACCATGTCAAAGGGCAGAATACAGGAGGCACTGAAAACCGGCAGGCTGGCGACCCGTTACTGGCACACCCAGGATGACGGGCGGGTGATGTGTGAGGTCTGCCCACGTGCCTGCAAGCTGCATGAGGGGCAACGCGGGCTGTGTTTTGTGCGGGAAAACCTGAACGGTGAAATTGTACTGACCACCTATGGCCGGTCCAGTGGCTACTGTGTCGACCCGATCGAAAAGAAACCCCTCAACCATTTCCTGCCGGGCACGCCCGTACTGTCATTCGGGACAGCCGGTTGTAACCTCGCCTGCAAGTTCTGTCAGAACTGGGATATCAGCAAATCCCGGGAGATCGACACCCTGACTGACAAGGCGGCACCGGACACCATTGCAACCGTGGCAAGGGAACTCGGCTGCCGCAGTATCGCATACACCTACAATGACCCGGTCATATTCATGGAATATGCGATCGACACGGCGATTGCCTGCCATGAACTCGGGATCAAGTCCGTGGCCGTCACGGCAGGCTATATCTGTGAGGAACCGCGCAAGGAGTTTTTCCATTACATGGACGCGGCCAATGTCGATCTGAAGGCCTTCACGGAAAGATTTTACTGGAAGATTACCGGTGGCCATCTGCAGCCGGTACTGGACACCCTGATCTATCTCAAGCAGGAAACCGGTGTGTGGTTCGAGCTGACCACCCTGCTGATCCCGGATGAGAATGATTCAGACCGGGAACTCAATGAGATGACACAGTGGGTGGTCGAACACCTCGGACCGGACATTCCCATGCATTTCACGGCCTTTCATCCGGACTGGAAGATGATGGACAAGCCCCGCACGCCACTCGCCACCCTCACCCGGGCCCGCAGGATCGCCATGGATAACGGCGTACATTATGCCTATACGGGTAATGTGCTGGATGAGGCGGGGGAGAGCACCCGCTGTCACCACTGCGGTGAAGTACTGATCGGCCGCATTCAATACATCCTCACGCAATGGAACCTGACGCCGGATGGCTGTTGCATGAATTGCGGTACGCGCTGTGCCGGCATGTTCGAGGGCAAACCCGGCAGCTGGGGCGCCAAACGCCTGCCGATCAGGCTGGCGGACTACGCCCTGCCAGCCTGATCTCCAACTGTTACCAGTCTACTGCCCCGGCAGGCTAGTTTGCCCCGGGTCCGGCGTACGGGTAGGAAGGCATCTCTCCCGGAAACTGCCGGCCCGTCCATGGTGGCGGTTGCGGCGCTTCCGGAAACGGGACCTGGACATCTTCTGAAATCTCGAAGATCTCCTCGTAGTGTTCGTTGATATAGGTCTGCCTTTCCTCCGGCCCCATATTCGCTATTGTAGAGCGGAATTCAGCCAGTTTAGCCTTCCGCTGCTGTGCTTCATCACGCATCTCCTCCTGACGATTAATGATGGCTTCTTTTCGTTCCAGCGCCAGGCTCAGCAATTCCTCATGATGGTCCGAGAGGTAGTCACGGTCCCGGGCAGCATGCTTGCGCCGCTCCTCGTAGCGCTTGGCAAGGCGTTCCACCCGTTCCTCCTGCTTTTTAATAAAGTCCTCTAGCCGTTTGGCATATGCCTGCTCCCGCGCTTCGTACCGCCTGCGCGCTTCGTCCCGCTGTTTCATGTTGTCGATCAACCGGCTGTCATACAGTTCACGGTAGGCGCGGATGCGCTGTTCCAGGGCCTGGTCCGGCTCTTCATACGGTGTCACTTCCGGAGACGATGTATCGGTCGTCGGTGGACCTGCCTCGGACGGCATTGTAGGCGGTGGCGCCGCGACGGGTGGCTCCGGTGGTGGTGGCGGCGTATCGATCGCCCCGGTAACTGACTCGGGCGGCATCGCCGGAGTTGGAGGTGCGACGGGTGGCGCTGCCGGGGGTGCCGGGGCTACCGCCGGCGGGGCTGCGACCGGCGGGCTGGTAGTTGCCGTATCTGCAGCCGGCGAATCTACTTGGGCTATAGCCTGGGATATGCCGAAAATCCAGGATAAAGAGGTAATCGCAAGTATTTTCATTAACATGATGCATCTCCTTAGTTAGTTTATTTTTCAATCAAATGCTGAAGCTGCAAACCGGCCAGCCGGTAGAGACAACTCATTGCGTAATTGCTCCTGTGATTCGCAAGAAAGCACGGAGACTACTCGTTGTTTCCCCAATATCAGTTTATACAATCATATTCATCTTTTATCATTCAAGTAAAGTATTGATGCCGGAATGCCGGATTTCAGTTATCCGCACAGACCCACCGGTCAATGGCTGGTGCCGGCGGAGCGGTTTATCTTGTTGTAGACATTGTATTTCCCCGAGGGTTTGTGCATTGGAATGCGTTTCACTTCTTCCAGTGTTCGGGCATCGTAGACTACCAGCGCCCCATCCATCTCCCACAGACTCACCAGGGCATAACGGCCGTCACGGGTAAATTCAACATGTCCGGACGTTTTGCCAGCCTCCGGTCGCAGGGTCTTGACGATTTCCAGGCTGCGTTTGTCAATTACCTGCATGGCATCCCGGTTCGGCCCGAAAAACACATCCGTCCAGGCGTATGGCGTGTTTTCATGACTGCGCATAAAAAACCCCGGCCCCAGGGTTTTGATGCGTTTGATGACTTTCCAGTCATCCATATCGATAATCGTCACCACCCCGTCCTTGAGATTGGGCGTCGCCATAACCTGCCTGCCCTGATAATCCCAGGTAATACCCGAACCCAGATGTGGCATGCCATCCAGCGGCAACACCGCAACCTGCCGGCCGGTCTCCAGATCAATAACCTGTCCGCCATTCTGTGCCCGGTCGGCACCAATCAGGTAATGATATGACTGGTCAAAAAAGAAATCATCAAGCACCCGCTCCAGCCTGATCCGGCGTACGGAGAAATCCGGTCTGTCAGTCCTGACTTCCCAGACTTCCGGCACATCCTTGAGTGCGACCACGAAACTGCCGCGCGGTGCCGCCTGATACACGGCGCTGACCCGAGAGGTTTGCCCCCCGCTGTCCGCAACCGGCAGTACCTTCAGCAGACTCAAGTCATCCGCATTCAGCAACACCAGGGAATGCGGTAAATAATTACCAACCAGCAATGTGGCACCATCTGCTGCCACGGCCACATTGCGGGTATTGATACCGGCACGAATCTCGGCAACGATTTTCAGGTTGTACAGATCGAATTTCGTGATCCAGCCATCGCGTGAGGCGAGGTACACATACCGCCCGTCGGGCGAATACTTCAGGCCGCCATGCAGGGCAAACCGGGTGGGAAAGCGGTAGACAGGCTCCAGTCGGTCGCCATCCAGGACGGTAACATGGTGATCGCCCGCTTCCACGACCGTGAACAGGTTCAGCGGATCCGCAGTAAATACCGGCTTGTCCGGCAGGCTTCCCGGCGGGTACAGTAGACGCTGCGATGCCTGTATCGCCCGCGCGTCCCATACGGGCATCACGGCCGGTGGAGTATAGATAAATTCCACGAGTGACTGGAGTTCGGCCGTTGACAGCTTGTCTCCAAACGCCGGCATCTGGGTGGCAACCCGGCCATCCCGGATTACGCTGACGGCGGCCTCCCGCGACAGACGGCCAAGGTTCGACGGCAGCAAGGCGGGACCGGTGCCTCCCAGACGCGTGCCGCCGTGACAACTTGCGCAGTGGGTTGCATACAGGGTTACCGGGTCATCCGGACGCGACCCGGCCGGGGCCTCGAATTCCCGGGCAGCCACCTGCAGGGCCCCGTCGTGCAGCAACAGATAGCGGGTGATCCCGATGACTTTCCCGGTTTGATAATGCGTGACAGTGATGGTGCGCTCTGCCGGGTTCCCGGTAATGGCGTAATACCGGTAATTCTTGTAGACCTCTTCCAGGTTGCGCTCTTCGGCAGGTTTCCAGGGTTTCAGATCAGGGTTGAACTCGGCGTAATAACGCGGCTCTTCAGGGACTGCCCGGGAGGCTTGCTCCACCCCGGCGACCGCTTGGCCGGCAAGTAGCAGGACAGGCAGAAGCCAGTTGGCAGGCCACCGGGCTACCACGGCATGAAGTTATTCATTTTCTCCAGCGGGCGGGAGACATTACGGCTCATGTAGGACATATCCTGGCGCATCAGGTCGGTTGTTACATTCAGGGAGCGCATCGAATCATTCATGCCACGCATATTGACCAGCATCGGAGGCAGTGTTTCCAGCGAATCCATCTTGCCGGAGATCTCATCGATGGAGTTGGTCATTTTATCAATACGCCGTGTCATGGTGCGGATATTCTCGGAAAGATAGGCGACGCTGTCGGAAATATGCGTCAGGTTCTTGCCCATCTCGGGATCCATGCCCTGGGCCAGCGAGTGAATATCCCGGCTCAGGGTGTATATAAGGAAGAATCCATAGGCGGCCAGGATGACAAACGCCAGCATGGTAGGATAAATGACGATTTCCCAGCGGCGCGCGCTGGCTTCGAAACTTCTGGCGAAACGGTCCATGGCATCGCCTTCGAAGGCACCGTTATCGCTCGAAGTCTTTGCGGACTTTGCCTTGTCAGGCTCATTAGCGGCGGGGTCTTTATTATCACCGCTCGTTGTTGTCCTGTTTATCATGTTGCACCACTCTTATCGTAAGAAACTTATCAGGCTTTATTTATTGCGCACCGCTGGTTCGTGCCTGTTTCATTAATAATACCTATTTCCTCATCAGTCAAATAACAGGCGGGGTCTTCTGCCCAGGGATCGCCCGTTAGTTGCAGGGCGCGGATGCGGGTATTTCCCCCGCAAATATCAAAAAAACCGCACTCCCCGCAACGACCGCCGATGGTACGCGGATGCACCTTCAATCCAGCCATTATAGGGTCCGAGGTGTCCATCCATATCTCGGAAAATGGCCGCTCACGCACACAGCCCAGGCTGTAATGCCACCAGAACGTATCCGGGTGCACATTACCGAGGTTATCGATATTGGCAATATTCACGCCGGAACTGTTACCGCCCCACTGCCTGAGCCTGGCAGTAATATGATCGACCAGGTGCGGATAATGTTTACCCACCCAGTGCATCAGGTAGACCCCATCGGCATCATTGTTGCCGGTCACGAATTCCCTGCCATTTCCCTGCCGGGCAGCGGCCAGCGCTGTCTCGAACAGCAGGTCCATCGCCTGCCGGGTAATATCATGCTGTACATCGCTGTTACGATTGCGGTTGCCACGGCCGGCGTAGTTCAGGTGGGACAGGTAGAACTTGTCGACACCTTCGGCATCCATCAACTCCAGCATGGCTGGCAATTCAGCGGCATTGTCCTCGGTCATGGTGAAACGCAGACCGACCTTTATCCCCCGCTCACGGCACAGGCGAATGCCCCGCAGTGACTGCATATAGGCACCGTCCCTGCGCCGGAACCTGTCGTGAGTCTGCTGCATCCCGTCGATACTGATGCCGACATAGTCATATTGCATGGCGGCAATGGTATCGATATTGCTTTCATCGATCAGGGTGCCATTGGTTGACAGCCCGACATAAAACCCCATATCCCTGGCACGCCGGGAAATAGCGAAAATATCCGGACGCAGCAGTGGCTCACCGCCGGAAAGGATCAGCACCGGCACACCGAAAGCCTTCAGATCATCCATCACCGCAAAGACTTCAGTAGTCGACAGTTCACCCTTGAAGTCGGTATCCGCTGATATGGAATAGCAATGTTTGCAGGTCAGGTTGCAGCGGCGAATCAGATTCCAGATCACCACGGGACCTCGCGGCCTGCGTGCCGTCCCCGGGGGAGACGGATTCACCAGTTCCTGCATGTACTGTGAAATTCTGAACATGTTTCGGCTACCTTTCAGGCATGACAGGGAGACACCTCCACCACGCACACCCGTCAGGCTACACAGGGGAAATCACCGCTTACCGTGACTCTCAAGTGTATGTTAAATCAATCGCTAACGGGCCACTAAAATACCTGAAACATTATCAGGTATCAGGCACAGACCCGGTAACGCAGTCACCACAATCCGGCAGGTGGTGTCCGAAGCAACCCCTTAAGACAGTAACTCATTGATTTTACTGGCGCAGTCAGCAATCCTGGCCATGTTACTCCTGGTGGAAAGCGGAAATTTCACCCTTGGTCCCCGGGGACCGCTAATCCCGGATCCGCAACCCGGTCTTCTTGAGGATCCGGGTACTGTAAAGCACCTCATGGCCGCGGCAGTCCTCCCCGAGCAGTTTGGCAATCGTCGCGATCTGGGCGGTTACCTCCTGGCGGGTACGGCCGTGAACCATGGCAAACAGGTTGTAGGGCCAGAGCGGGAGATGGCGCGGGCGCTGGTAGCAGTGACTGACGAAATCCAGGGCACCAACCAGGCCGCCACATTCCCGGACATGCTCGTCAACCACATTCCATACGGTCATGCCGTTTTCACGGTAACCGAGCATGTAGTGATTGGGCACAGCCGCAATGCGGCGGATGATACCGGCGGCCTGCATCACCGCGATCCTGCCCAGGACCTCCCGGGGGTCGATCCCGAGTCGCCCGCCCAGTTGATCAAACGGCTGCTCGACCAGCGGCAGCCCCTCCTGGGTAGCCACGATGATCTGTCGGTCAATCGCATCGATTTCATGGTCGGCAACCGGTATACTGCCCCGGGCTTGCGGTTGTTCAGTCATCCGGGTTATACCGCGAGCCGCAGGCCGACATAAAATTCTTCCTGCTTGGGCAGATTATAGACCCGGCAGCCGGTAGTGGCTTCAATCGCCGCAATCACCTCAGCAATCCGATCCGGTTGTTCGGTAGCGATCACGAACCACATGTTGAGCCTGTGGTCGCGCGCATAATTGTGCGCCACTTCGGGAAACGCATTTACCTGCTCTGCGATCTGTTCAAAACGCTCTGCGGGGACCTGCATGGCACACAGGGTCACGGAACCGCCCAGGTATTCCGCGTTAAACATCGGGCCAAAACGTGACAGCACTCCGTCATCGAGCATCCGCTGCAGGCGTTTGAGCACTTCGGCCACGCCGATCCCCAGTTCGCCTGCAATCGCATCAAACGGTCGCGGTGTCACCGGGAGACCCTCCTGCAAGCGGTTGATCAGGGTGCGATCCAGCTTATCCATGAGCCTGCTCTCCAGCAGGGCGCACTGCCAGGGCACCGGCATAACGAGCGCCACACTGTTTGAAACTACGGTTACTGAACAGGACACTGTATGCCACGTCATCCAGTCCGTGAGATTTGATAATCTGTGCCAGGCGCTGCAGCACGGTGCTGCGCTCGCGCCCGTGAATCATGCAGAACAGATTGTACGGCCAGTCCGGCAGGCGGCGCGGGCGTTGATAACACAGGGTGATGCACTCCTCGGCAGCCAGCCGTTCACCGACGCGTTCCACTTCATGATTCGGTATATCCCATACCACCATGGCATTGGCGCGGTAACCCAGGGCACGATGCCTTACCACCACGCCCAGGCGTTTGATAATCCCGGCGTCCAGCAACCGGTTGAGCCGTTGCATGACTTCCGACTCGCCCAGACCCAGGCGCGCACCCACGGCCGCATAGGGGTGCGCAACCAGGGGCAAGCCTTCCTGGATGGCGGCAATCAGATAACGATCGATCTCGGTCAACACCATAACGGAAAACCCAGGTCGATAAAAAATGCACGTTCCAGCGGCAGGTCAAGCACGGCAATGCCCGTTGTCCGGGTGATTTCGTCCAGTACCTGCTGCAGTCGGGATGCATCCGGTGCGGTCACCACGAACCACATATTGAATGCATGTTCACGCTGGTAATTATGGTTGACTTCATCATAACGACTGACCATTTCCGCAATGGCTTCCAGCCGCCCGGCGGGAACCGCCATAGCCGCCAGGGTGCTGGCACCGGCTTGTTGCGGTGCGAACACCGGTCCCACCCGGCTGATCAGACCACGCGCCAGCAAAGATTCCAGGGTACTGATAACAGCTTCCTCGGTAACGCCCAGCTGTCCGGCCATCTCGGCATAGGGTGACGGACATAGCGGCAGCCCGCGCTGGTATTCGTTCAGCAGGCATTTCTCCAGTGCCGTCAACTGCAGCGAGGTATCGAGCACGGCAACCTTCCCGGTGCTCCCGGGTTCCCGCTGTGCCGGTGATACAACCCGCGGCATGCCTACAACCCCGTCCGGTGGGCACGGGCAGTGAAAAATATACCGCTGGGCTTGTCCGCGGACAGGTGCGCCACGCGTTCAAAACTGGTCGTGTCATAGACCTGTACCTGGTCTGCGTCACGCACCGATATCCAGACGGCCTCACCACGCGGTGTGAACTCCATGTGCAGTACCCCCTTGCCGGGTTTCAGGGTATGGATGACTTCCAGCGTCTCGGTGTCGATCACCTGCACGGTATCATTGTCGGGGTGGGCGAAATTGACCCATACCTGACGTCCGTCCGGACGTGCCTCGACAAACACCGGTTGCCCATGGACAGCGATGCGTCCGGCTTCCTTCCAGGTAGCGGTGTCCAGCACGAGGACTTCATGCTGGCCTACCGCTGGCAGAAAAGCGTCGCGACCCGCCATGGCCCAGCCTTCCAGGTGCGGCATCTTATAGACCGGCAGCTTCTCCCTGCCGCGGCCGTAGTGGTCCAGAATGCGCACTACACCGTTTTCCGGATGCCAGAGGTCGAGCCGGGCCAGACCATCCTCGCCGAACAGGCCGGCAAGGTAGTAACGGCCATCCGGCGTGACCAGGGCGTCATAGGGTTGCAGGCCAATACCGGGGAAAACCCGCACCTGCGGCGCAGTGGGGTCGCTCAGGTTGGCGATGCGTATTTGCCCGGCGTCATACAGCGTATAGACGAACCGCTGGCCGGGGGCATCCACCAGCCCCACCACTTTCGACGACTTCCCGTCAGCGAATACCGCCGGCAGATCGGCGACCGGTTCCAGGGAATCGGCATTGAACACCCTGACGCCTCCCGGCTGATAATTGGAGACCGCCACCAGCTTTCCGTCCTGCGAGATCGCCCCGCCAATACTGTTGCCGGCCTGCACGATACGCTTCTCGAGCTTGCCGCATAACAGGTCGACCTTCGACAACCCGCCGTCGCGACCAAAGACATAGGCGTAGCGTTCGTCGCGGGAAAACACGGCCGAGGCATGCGAGAGATCTCCGAGCCCCGCAACACGGAACAGGCCCGAGCGGGTAGTGGTATCCACCACCAGCACACTGCCGGCCGCGCGCTCGATCACGATACCCAGATCACCGGTGCCGCGGGTAAGACACTCCGCGAAGGCATTGCATGCCAGACCTGCCAACAGCAGCACTACCACAGTCAGCAGGCGTAAAATGTGGGAAAAGGGGTCAGAGCCCTTTTTCAGGAAGCGAAGAGGGAAAATGACAGGAAACAAGAGAAAAAGGGCTCTGACCCCTTTTCCCCCGGACCCCGTTATTAGCCAGTTCACAGCGCTTCTCCGCGCAGCAGCACATCCACCAGCCAGTAAGCCTCTTCCTCGCTCAACTGGCCCCGCCATGGCGGCATCGGCGTTCCCGGGCGCCCGTCCAGCACCGTGATGACCAGCAGGTCCCGGGTCCGTTCCTGTAGATTTTCCGGCAACAGCGCCGGTCCCAGCCCCCCCTTGCGGGTCATCCCGTGGCAGGAACCACAATCGTGTTTGAGCAGATAGAGCAATTCGGCCTGACGCACCGAATCCGGCGCGGCTGGTACGGGAACCGGCGAAGACGCCAGGACCAGGACAATCAGTATGGCTGTGACTGTCTTCATGCAGTCGTTTCCCGTCTCTGAAGAAAAGCGGGAAGGGGACAAATAGCCCTTCCCGCTCCGGAAAGAGACTCGCTCAATAAATATCGTGCATGGTGTTGTACACGTTGAACTTGCCGGTCGGCGTGACCAGGCGCTTGTCCTTGATCACGGTCTTCAGCTTGCGGGTCTTGTCATCCACCACCACGATGGCAGACTCCTCGTCCTTGCCGCTCCAGACCGAGAACCATACCTCGTCACCGCTTGCATTGAATTCCGGCTGCACGACGCGTTTCGGTCCCGGTCCCTTCAGGTCGGCCCACTGGGCAATCGGCAGTACTTCGAAACCCTTGTCGAGGTCGTTCACGTTATACACTGCAACACTCTGACTGATCCCGGTATCGGGGTTGAGCGGCGAATCCACCCACAGATTGCTGGATTCGGGGTGGGATTTCACGAACAGGGAACCGCCGCCCTGCCCCTTCAGGGTACGCACCACCTTCCAGGCATGATCCGGGTTCTGTGCCGGATCGGTACCGATCACGGTCACATTTTCATTACCCAGTGCACTGGTCACCCACACCGGCCCGTATTTCGGATCGATCAGGTTGGCGCCGCGACCCGGGTGGGGGATCTTGGTGACGTCGATCAGTGCCTCCAGGTCGTCTTCCTGGGAGTCGATGACCGCGATCTTGTTGGACTTGTTGGCGGCCGTCAGGAAATAACGGTGGGTTGAATCCCAGCCGCCGTCGTGCAGATAGCGGGCAGCGCCGATGGTGGTCACTCGCAGGTTTTCAATGTCCTCGTAATTGACCATCAACACCTTGCCGGTTTCCTTGACGTTGACGATGAACTCGGGATGCTCGTGCGAAGCCACGATGGCCGCCACGCGCGGCTCGGGATGATATTCCTGGGTATCCACGGTATATCCACGGGTAGACACGATCTTCAGCGGCTCCAGCGTGGCGCCATCCATGATGACGTACTGCGGTGGCCAGTAGGAACCGGCGATCGCGTACTTGTCTTCATAGCCCTTGTACTTCGAAGTCTCGACAGACCGCGCCTCGAGTCCGATCTTGATCTCGGCCACGTTGTCGGGCTTCTTCATCCACAGGTCAATCATGTTGATCTTGGCGTCGCGCCCGATCACGAACAGGTAACGGCCCGAGGTCGAATAGCGCGAGATGTGCACGGCATAACCGGTATCGACGATATTGATGATTTTCTTGGTGTCGCCATCGATCAGTGCGATCTGGCCGGCATCACGCAGGGTCACCGAAAAGATATTGTCCAGGTTGTAATCGTTCTGCTTCTTTTTCGGACGCTTATCCGGCGGTATCAGCACCTTCCAGGACGCCTTCATCTCCTGCATGCCGTATTCCGGCGGGATCGGCGGCTCGTTCATAAGGTACTTGGCCATGAGGACGACCTCCTCCTCGCTGAGGTCACCCGATGTGCCCCAGTTCGGCATGCCGGCCGGGGAGCCGTAGTTGATGAAGACCTTCAGATAATCCATGCCTTTTTCATTGGTGATGTCCGGTGTCAGCGGCTTGCCGGTCGCACCCTTGCGCAGCACCCCGTGACAACCGGCACAGCGTTCGAAGTAGATCTGCTTCGCCTTCGCGAACTCGGCCTCGGTCAGGGCCGGGGCACCGGGCGTAATTACATCGATTGAGCCTTCCTGCAGGGGAACCGGTGCGCCCTTGTAGCGCATCTCGCCCGGCGTGGTCCCCGGGTGTTCAGAACCCTTGTCGGCGGCGTACCCGGCAAACGCGGGCACTGCCAACACACCGGCAATCGCGATGCGTGCCATTCTGCAAATAGCTGATTTCTTCATCTTCCTCTCCTCCTGGGTAAAATCTCTGAATAGCATCCTACTGCTGCGGTTATTGTTCACCTTGATCTATGTCAAGGCACCTCTCCCGCACCCGGCTGTTCCATGCCATGTGCCGGAATATCGTTACCCTGCCCGGTCGACCGGATACGCTCCAGTGCGGCCTGGCTTTTCTCCCGGCGGATGCGCTTTTCCGATAATGGCGGACACTGGTGATCATCCCAGTAAGTTACCTGGCAATCCAGACAATAATGGCACTCGTTCGGGTTAATTTCACCGGTTGGCCTAATGGCCTGCACCTCGCATTGCAAGGCACAGATCTGGCAGGGTCGCCCGCACTCCTTGCGACGGCGCAGCCAGTCGAAGATGCGCAGGCGTGCCGGAATAGCCAGCGCTGCCCCCAGCGGACACAGGTACTTGCAGAAAAATTTGCGATTGAATACCGCGATGACCACCAGTGCAAGGGCATAGACCAGGTAGACCCCATCGCGGTTGAAATGCAGCACAATCGCTGTCTTGAACGGTTCCACCTCCGCAGCCTTGGCCGCATAACCGATGGATTGCAGCGAGAGCCCGAACAGGGCAACGAAGATGATGTATTTCAGTGCGGCGAGACGTTCGTGCACCACGTCGGGAAAATTGTATTCCGGGATCTTCAGGCGCCGGGCGAGCTGGTGGATCAGTTCCTGCAGGGCACCAAACGGGCATAACCAGCCACAATACACGCCGCGCCCCCACAGCAGCAGGGTCAGGGCGACGAACCCCCAGAGGATGAAGATCAGCGGATCGACCAGGAACGCTTCCCAGTTGAACTGGTGCAGCACGGCATTGATAAAGGTCAGTACATGGATCACCGAGAGCTGGGCCAGCAGGTACCAGCCGATAAAGAACAGGGTAAAGACAAGGAAGCCGTTGCGGACATTCCGCAGCAGGTGCGGCCGACGCGTCAGCCAGTCCTGGAACAGCAGAATGCCGGTCAACAGGGCCAGCGCGACGCACAGCACCGCGATCTGCCACCAGCGCTCACGCCATACCGTGACCCAAAAGGGCTCGCTGTCCTGTCCCAGCCACCACACAGGTGCTGGTTGGGCCGGCATGGCTGCCGGCAGCGGGACTCCGGGTGAGGCGATGCCGTCGGGAGTTGCCTCCGGCCCTGGCTGTTGCGGTAATCCGCGCGACTCGGCGACCTTTTGCACGGATCGCATCACCGTGGCATTCATCACCATGGCGGTAATGGTGGCGCCGGTGATCCCGTCGATGGTTACATAACCCTCACGCGGCACCCCGCCGATCTTCACCTTCTTGCGGATGGATACCCCGCTATACTGATCGACGTAGTGCTTCAGATCCTGTTCGGAGACACCCACGACCAGGATGGGCTCGGAATGCTCGAGGATCTCGAGGCCGGCAATCGCGCCCGCCAGATCGACGCCAACCAGCAGGGTGATCGGTTCACCGGAGTATGCCGGGATGCGCACGATATCGGTCGTCCGCAACACATAGCCCAGCAACTGGTCATCCTGATACACGGGGGCCGCGGGCGGATCGCCGGCAAATTCGCCGACCCGTCCGGATTGCGGGAAAAACCGCTGTGCCAGTTCTGCAACCGGTTCCGCACCGGCGGATTGCACGGCACCCGTCACCAGCAGTAGCAATACGACAGACCGGAACAGCCGATGGGGCAGGTTATATGGCTTCATCATGGTGGAAGCTGGTTATGTACGAAACACCGGTGCCAGTTTGCGCCAGACATGGATCGCAATCAACGCAGGATACTCGAATCACTTCAAACATCCGGACTGCTCTCTCGCATCGAGAGTGGATCCAAACTGCAAATCCTCCACGGCATAAAGTATGCTAGTGCCCATTCAAGGTGATATTGACGGGGTACCAGGCTGCAATGGAAATGCTCTATTACACGGTTACGGCGATCTTGCTGTATCTGGCCGCCGACTGGATCCTGGATCGCATCGAAACCGCCGCCGGTCGCCGGTTTGAATACCGCAGCCTGATCTTTTTCGCCATTCTCCTCTGCATGGCCGTGGCTTCGTTCGCGTTGATCCGCCACCTGGCCGGGTAGTAAGCCCGCCCTGACAAATGATTGCTCATGTTGTATTAAAACGCATACCATCCGCATGGTACGCAGGTGGACGCTGGCTGCACTTAACCTAGATCAAGGAAGCCGGCGCCGAATTGGGGTCAGCTTTCGCTCATTACGTACTGCGACGAACGGTCGCACCCACCGATAACAAACAAGAGGAGACCATCAGGATGACGGATTCTGAAACCACCGGCCAGTCAAACCCCGAAAGTGAAGAACGCATCCCCACGATGCAGAAACTGCTGGATAACCCTTTCCTGCTGTTGTTCCTGGGTGTTGTGATACCGACGGTCCTCTATTTGATCTGGGGGGTCATGGAAATCATCACCATTCCGATAGCCAAATAACCAGGGGGCACACACTTATGGCAATTCATCCTCCACCTCAGCGTATCTGGTGGAAAGAACCGATCGCACGTACCGAGATTATCTGGATTATCATCGCTTTTTTATGGGGACTACTGATGTTCTCCGCGATGATTTACTGGCACTTGGCCGGCGAACAGAATCTCTCCAATGAATCCTATCGCACCACGCCGGAGGCCTTTGCCGCCAAAGCCACCGCCATGGTGGAACAGTACCAGGTGCGCGAGGAGGCCGGTTTCCCGGTAGTACATCCCCCACCCGGCAGTGACGTCTACCTGATCGCGAGGCTCTGGCAATGGTGGCCCATTATCGAGTTCGAGAAGGACCAGACCTACCGGCTGCATCTCTCGTCGATGGACTGGCAGCACGGGTTTTCCCTGCAACCGGTCAATATCAACCTGCAGGTCCATCCCAATTACGACATGGTCGTGACGCTGACGCCGAACGAGACGGGCGAGTTCGGGGTGGTATGCAATGAGTTCTGCGGCATCGGCCATCAAAACATGATTGGCAAGATCTACGTGGCTGAAAAATAGGGGGATAACCGGATGTCCAATTTCAAACATCGCGTCTGCCCGGCCACCGGGTTGCGTATTCACCGTGCCGCCGAGAACCTCATCAAGGCGAATGCCGTAACCGCCATTGTGTTTCTCGCCGTTGGCGGTTTTTTCGGCCTGCTGGTGGCACTCACCCGCTGGCCCGGCGTTCACCTGCTCCCGGCCGAATGGTTCTACCTGGTGCTCACCGGCCACGGTCTGGATGTGCTGCTGGTATGGATTATCTTTTTCGAGATCGCGGTCCTGTATTTCGCCTCGGCGATCCTGCTGAATTCGCGCCTCGCCGCGCCGCGCTGGGCGTGGACCGGTTTTGCCCTGATGCTGATCGGCGCCGTGATCACCAACGTGGCCGTCCTGCAGGGCAATTCCAGCGTCATGTTCACTTCCTACGTGCCCATGCAGGCCGCACCCCATTTCTACCTGGGGCTGATCCTGTTCGCCGTCGGCGCCCTGATCGGTTGCTTCGTGTTTTTCGGCACTCTGGTAGTGGCCAGGGAGGAAAAGACCTACGAGGGATCGATTCCCCTGGTGACCTTCGGGGCGGTCACGGCGGCCATCATCGCCGTATTCACCATCGCCTCGGGGGCGATCATCCTGATCCCGACCTACCTCTGGTCACTCGGCCTGATCGGTAATATCGACACCCTGATGTACAAGACCGTGTGGTGGGCCATGGGACACTCCTCCCAGCAGATCAACGTCTCGGCGCATGTCGCGATCTGGTACATGATCGCCGCCGTCGTGCTGGGCGCCAAACCCATTTCCGAGAAGGTCAGCCGCATGGCGTTCCTGATGTATATCCTGTTCCTGCAACTGGCCAGTGCGCACCACCTGCTGGTGGAACCGGGCATCAGTTCCGAATGGAAGATCTTCAATACCAGCTATGCCATGTACCTGGCGGTGCTCGGCAGCATGATCCACGGCATGACCGTGCCCGGGTCGATCGAGGCGGCGCAACGCGCCAGAGGCTATACCAACGGTCTGTTCGAATGGCTGCGCAAGGCGCCCTGGGGCAACCCGGCGTTTTCCGGCATGTTCATGTCACTGGTCATGTTCGGCTTTCTGGGCGGCATCTCCGGAGTGGTCATGGGCACCGAGCAGATCAACCTGATCATGCACAACACCCTGTATGTGCCCGGCCATTTCCACGCCACCGTGGTGGCCGGCACCACCCTGGCCTTCATGGCGGGCACCTACCTGCTGGTCCCGCTGATCTTCCGGCGTGAACTGATCATGAAACGGCTGGCGAAGTGGCAGCCGTACCTGTTCGGACTGGGCGTGATGGGCATCTCGGTCTTCATGATGGGAGCGGGGACCCTCGGCGTCCCCCGCCGCAACTGGGACATCACGGGTGCGGACGCCATCCTCAAGTACGACTACCCGGGCGCGGCCTATCTGATGATGGGCCTGAACGGGGTCAGTGCCATCATGGCGGCCATCGGCGGCTTTGCCTTTATCGCCATCATCGTGGGCTCCGTGCTGTTCGGCAAGCGCACGGGCGACAAGCCGCTGGAAGGCCTCACCATGGCAACGGTCACCAAGTACGGCAGTGCGGGGACCCTCAAGATCCCGGGTACCGTGGTACTGGTCGCGGTGTTCTTCACCTCCTTCGTGCTCTACTACTTCGTCAACTGGAAGTACCTGGCGGAAGTCTGGCCACTGCGGTGAATGCCGCAAGGACGACATGCAGATGAAGGAGACGCTGGCACTCGTTTATTCGGTGTTCAAAATCCGCATCGGGACCGCCATCATGCTGACCGCACTGGCGGGCGTCGCGGTGGCACCCGGACCGGCACCGGCCGCCTGGCAGATTGCGGTACTGGCTATTGCCGTATTGCTGTCGTCGGCGAGTGCCGGTGCCTTCAACCAGTTCATGGAGCGTGATCTCGATGCGCACATGCCACGCACCCGTAACCGGCCGTTCGTCACCGGCAGGTTCAGTGCCAATGGTTACTGGCTGGCCGGGATTGTCCTGTTGCTGGCGTGCGCCGTTGCAGCAGCGGCACTCGCGACCAACGCCATGGCTGCGTTCTACGTCTTCCTGGGCGCCTTTGTCTACGGCGTGGTCTATACCGTCTGGCTAAAGCGCCGTACCTGGATGAATATCGTGATCGGCGGTCTGGCCGGCAGCTTTGCTGTCCTTGCCGGGGCGGCCGCCGCCGACCCCGGACTGGCACCGGCTCCGGTCATTCTGGCCGTGGTCCTGTTCCTGTGGACGCCACCGCACTTCTGGAGCCTGGCATTCAAATACAAGGACGAATACTCGGCTGCCGGTATACCCATGTTGCCGGTAGTGGTCAATGACGCGACGGCCGCGCGCATCATCCTCGCACATACCGTGATCCTGGTCGGCCTCTCGCTGCTGCCGTACCTGTACGGACTGGGCTGGATCTATCTGCTGGGTGCCGCTGCTGGCGGCGGCTGGTTTATCTGGACGAGTATCGGCCTGGTGCGCAATCCGTCACCCGCAGCGGCCATGACCAATTTCCATGCTTCCTTACTGCAGCTGAGCCTGCTGCTGGTCGCTGCCATTCTGGATGCGTGGCTGAACTAAGTATCGTGCAAGCTGCCGCACGCTTGCCAGCCGGCTGCCTGATTGCAAGTGCCTTTCCCATGAATGCCCTTCGGATATTGTGCAGAGGTACCCCGGTGGTTCTGGCCCTGTTTCTGTCGGGTGCCGCGGCGCAGGAAAACGGGGCGGAATACAATGAAGCGGGCGCCCTGGCACGCAGCCAGGCGGCCGTGGGCCAGCCGGTTGGTGACCACGAATTTCTGGATGGCAACGGGCAGCGGATTACTCTGGCTGCACTGCGCGGCAAACCGGTGGTAATCAGCCTGATCTACACCAGTTGCTATCATATCTGTCCAACGGTGACGACCAATCTGGCAAAGATCGTCAAAGTCGCGCGGGACGCACTTGGCGACGACAGTTTCCCGGTCCTGACCATTGGTTTTGACACCGCGAATGATACCCCGGACCGGATGCGCGTATTTGCCAGGCAGCGCGGGATCGAAATCCCGGACTGGCATTTTGTCAGCGCCAACGCCGGAACCATGGAACGGCTGTCCGAGGAACTCGGTTTCAGTTACTTCAGTACCCCCAAGGGGTTCGATCACCTGATTCAGACCACGGTGCTCGATACGCAGGGCACGGTCTATCGCCAGATATACGGCATGGCGCCGGAGCCGCCCGCCCTGGTGGAGCCACTCAAGGAACTGCTGTACGGCAATCCGGTCGCCGCCACACCGCTGGCGAGCCTGATGAATAACATCAAATTGTTTTGCACCGTATATGATCCGACGACCGGCCGCTATCATTTCGACTACTCGCTGTTCGTCGCGATCGCAATCGGCCTGTTGTCACTGGGCGGGACCGGCATCTTCATCGCCCGGGCCTGGTGGAAATCACGCCCTTCCGGTACGGCATAAACTCAAACAGGAAATGCGGTAATCCATGACCGGTTTGCGCACCATCGCCAGGGCAGCCTTTGAAAGTGCCGACAACGGATTCAACCGGATGTTCGGCACGGCCTGGAATCCGCTGTACCACCTCGGCGCCCTCGGCTGGTTCTTTTACTGGATCACCATTGTCAGCGGTATCTACCTCTATATCTTTTTCGACACCGGCATCAACCAGGCGTATGAATCCCTGGAGTACATCACCCATGTGCAGTGGTATGCCGGTGGCGTCATGCGCAGCCTGCACCGCTATGCCTCCGACGCCCTGATCATTGTCGTGATGCTGCACCTGGTACGTGAATACATCATGGACCGCTACCGGGGCGTACGCTGGTTTACCTGGTTTACCGGGGTACCCCTGTTGTGGCTGATGTTCGCCTGCGGGATCAGTGGCTACTGGATGGTATGGGACGTGCTCGCCCAGTACATAGCGATTGCCACCACCGAGTGGCTGGATACGCTGGGCATCTTTGGCCAGTCGATCGCGCGCAATTTCCTCAACGCCGAGACCCTCAGCGGACGGTTTTTCACGCTGATGGTGTTCATCCACATTGCGGTGCCACTCATCATGCTGCTGGTGATGTGGATCCACATCCAGCGGCAAAGAAACGCCCGGGTAAACCCGCCCGCCGGACTTGCCGCCGGCACCCTGGGGATGCTGGTAGTGCTTTCCCTCGTCAAACCGGCTGTCAGCCAGGCGCCGGCCGACCTCGATCTCGCGCCTGCGGTTATCAACCTCGACTGGTTTTTCCTCGCGGGCTACCCGTTGCTCGACCGATTGCCCGGCCTGACCCTGTGGGCGATTGCCGGCGGCGCCACCCTGCTGCTGTTTTTGCTTCCCTGGCTACCGCCCGGGCGCCGCCTGGCTCCCGCCAGCGTCGATCTCGACAACTGCAATGGTTGCGGCCGGTGCGTCGAGGATTGCCCGTTCAGTGCCGTGGCACTACAGCCCCGTACGGATGACGCCGGGTTTTCCAGCGAGGCCATTGTCAGCGATGACCTGTGCACCGGCTGTGGAATCTGTGTCGGCGCCTGCCCGACGTCCACCCCCTTCCGGCGCACCTCCGAACTGATCCCCGGCATCGACCTGCCGGAGCTGCGTATCCAGCAGTTGCGTGATCAAACGCTGTCCGCTACAGCCGGCCTGGCCGGTGATGCGCGGGTCATCGTCTACACTTGTGAACATGGACCGGATTTCCGCAGTATCCAGGCCCCCGATGTCGCCGTCCAGCAATTGCCGTGTACCGCCATGCTGCCGCCAGCCTTCATCGATTTCGTAATTACCCGCGGGCATGCTGATGGCGTATTCCTGACCGGCTGTGCCGAGGGGGATTGCCACTACCGTCTTGGCACCCGCTGGACAGAGCAGCGACTCGCCGGGGTACGTGATCCCTACCTGCGCCAGCGTGTGCCCCGCGAACGGATTGCCACCTGCTGGGCCGGTATTACCCATAACCAGCGCCTGCAACAGGAGCTGCATGCATTTCAGGGCCGGCTCGGGCGGCTGCCGCCCTACACCCGGCAACCGCGCAGCGCCCCCGAGCGACCGTTATCCGAGGGTGCAGATCGTCATGGCTAGGATACTTCCTTATCTTGG
>Ga0210064_1000039_pt1 | contig 57861 bp, 51 predicted proteins | sample Muzzi_CordC_D2_FD_185531 | JGI IMG/M metagenome (GOLD analysis project Ga0210064, IMG submission 185531) | Wetland microbial communities from San Francisco Bay, California, USA, that impact long-term carbon sequestration - Muzzi_CordC_D2 (SPAdes) | ecosystem: Environmental > Aquatic > Marine >... | reverse complement strand
TGCGGGCATGTACATCCATACCCAAATATGCTATTTTATTCATCGGACGACCTCCTTTTGGTGTAAGTGGTTATTGTTAACGGCTTTACTATCTTACACCAGGTCGTCCGTTTTTCATATTACCAGAATACAGATGACGGTTGATTTAAGAAGGTTTCAGGTGTCAGAATACAGAAGACAGGGGACAGAAGAAAGACGACAGAGGGTGAGAAGTTGGGAAGATAAGAAGTTGAGAGGGTCTGAAAGGATGCAAGTGGAGAAACGGTGAAGCGGTGAACCGGAGATACGAGGCGATGAGAAGTTATTAGATATGAGCTTTTTTAACTGACACTTGAAACCTGAAACCAACAACCTATGAATCTGAACCCTGCTTGTGGGGTCGTAGCCCGAAGGGCGGAGCCCCAAACCTCTGAACCCATTCAAACTAGAGGACTCACATGACAGACGAACGCTATATTTGCATCCACGGCCACTTTTACCAGCCACCGCGGGAAAATGCCTGGCTGGAGGCGGTCGAGCTGCAGGATTCGGCCTACCCGTATCATGATTGGAATGCGCGTATTGCCAATGAGTGTTATGAGGCCAATGCAACCTCCCGTATTTTGGACCAGCAGGGTCGCATAGTGCAGATTGTCAACAACTACAGCAACATCAGTTTTAACTTCGGCCCGACGCTGCTGGCCTGGCTGGAAGGCCACGAAGCCGGTATCTATGAAAAAATTATTCAAGCCGATGGGCAGAGTCGCGAACAGTTTTCAGGCCACGGGTCAGCTCTGGCCCAGGCCTATAACCATATGATCCTGCCGCTGGCCAATCCGCGGGATAAATACACCCAGATTCTCTGGGGTATACGCGATTTCGAGCATCGTTTCGGCAGAAAACCGGAGGGCATGTGGCTGCCGGAAACCGCGGTGGACCTGGCTACGATAGATGTCCTGGCCGAGCACGGCATCCTTTTTACGATTCTCAGTCCCTACCAGGCCAAGCGGGTACGGCCGATCGGCGAGGAAAAATGGAGTGACGCCGGCCAAGGGTCAATTGACCCTAAAATGCCGTACCTGCATCGGTTGTCCGATGGGCGCTCTCTGGCGGTTTTCTTCTATGACGGGCCGATTTCCCAGGCGGTGGCCTTTGAACGCTTGTTGAAAAACGGGGAGGTGTTTGCCAATCGCCTGATCGGCGGGTTTGACGAAGAGCGCAAGGCTGCCCAACTGGTGCACATTGCCACGGACGGTGAAAGCTACGGTCACCATCATCGCCGCGGGGATATGGCTCTGGCCTATGCGCTGAATTACATCGAAGCCAACGGATACGCGCGCTTGACCAATTACGGCGAATATTTGGAGATGTATCCCCCGACCTATGAAGTCGAAATCTTCGAAAATACTTCCTGGAGCTGTGCTCATGGAATTGAACGCTGGTGCAGCGACTGCGGCTGTCATACGGGCCAAAATCCCGACTGGAACCAGTCCTGGCGCGAACCGCTGCGCAATGCGCTGGATTGGCTGCGCGACGCTCTGGCACCGGTATATGAAGAAAAAATGAAGCACCCGTATTTGAAGGATCCCTGGCAGGCCCGCAACGATTATATCGAGCTTATTTTAAACCGCTCGCCCGAAAATCTCGAGCAGTTCCTGGCCCGGCACGCGGTTCAGCAGCTGAGCCCGGCAGACAGGATCACCGTGCTCAAGCTGCTGGAAATGCAGCGTCATCTGATGTTGATGTATACCAGCTGCGGTTGGTTTTTTGATGAACTGTCGGGCATTGAAACGGTGCAGGTCATCCAGTACGCCGGCCGGGCAATCCAGCTGGCCCGCGAAACTTCCGAAATCGATCTGGAGCCGGAATTCTTGGACCATTTGAGCCGGGCCCACAGCAATCTGTCCGAGATGGGCGACGGGCGCAACATATTTAATAGATTTGTAAAACCGGCCGGGCTCGATCTTGAAAAGGTGGCTGCCCATTATGCCATCAGCTCTCTGTTTGAAGACTATCCGGCCGAGGCCCTCATCTACTGCTATTCCGCCTCCCGGCAGGATTACCTGAACGCCGAGGTCGGCAGGGCCAAGCTGGCGGTGGGGCGGGTGGCCATCGCCTCCAATATTACAGGTGAAACGGCTGCATTTCATTTCGGTGCGATGCACTTCGGGGACCACAACCTTGCCTGCGGCATTGGAAATATTCCGGCTGAAGAGGATTTCCGGCACCTGCAGCAAGAAATTTTCGCGATGTTTGAAAAAGCCGATTTCCCCGAAGTCCTCAGGGTTCAGGACGAGTATTTCGGATCCTCGCAGTACTCTCTCAAGACATTGTTTCGGGACCGGCAGCGCCAAATTTTAGATCTTATTCTGGCGACCGCCCGGGATGATGCCCTGCTGGTTTACCGGCATCTGTACGAGAACAATGTTCCGCTCATGCGGTTTTTGAGAGATTCCGGCAGTCCGCCCCCTTCGGTATTGATGACGGCCGGCGAGCTGGTCGTCAACGAGGATTTGCGTCTCGAATTCAGCCGTGGGGTGCTCGACCATGAGGCCATTCGAAACGTAATCGAAGCCGCCGATTTGGCCGGAATCTCTCTGGATGCCAAAACCCTGGAGTTTGCGCTGCGGCAAAAGCTGGACCGACTGGCACAAGAACTCGGACAGACACCCGAAGATGTCGGCCTGCTTGAGAGAATGTCGGCTGCGGTGGATCTGATCCATGCCCTGCCGTTTAAGGTTAATTTGCGTGCAGTTCAAAATAGGCAATACGACATAGTTCAGCACATCTATCCCGTCAATAAGAAAAAAGCTGCCGCCGGCGATGCATCCGCCGGCCAATGGATTGAATATGCCGAGGCATTAAATGAAAAACTGCTGATCAAGGTCTGAAGGAAAACGATGCAAATCCCCACCGCCACATACCGGATCCAATTCAACCCGCGGTTTGGTTTTCAGGATGCCGCCGAAATCGTCGGCTACCTGGCTGATCTCGGCATTTCGCACCTGTATGCGTCGCCGATATTCAAGGCCCGCAAGGAAAGTTCGCACGGCTATGACGGGGTGGATCCCAACCAGTTGAATCCGCAGCTGGGCGCATCGGCCGAATTTGAAAATTTGACGGGAGCGCTGCAGAGACATGCCATGGGCTGGCTGCAGGACATTGTTCCCAATCATATGGCTTTTGATTATGACAATCGGATGCTGATGGATGTGCTGGAGAGCGGACCGCATTCGATATATTATCGCTTTTTCGACATCGAATGGGACCACTGTGATCAAAGCCTGCGAGGCCGTCTGCTGGCGCCGTTTTTGGGAAAATGCTATGCGGAGTGCCTGGTAAATGGAGAAATTAAATTATCCTATGATGCTGCCGGCTTTGCCGTCGAATACTATGATTTGAAGTTGCCGCTAAGAATCGAATCGTATCTGGATATTCTCAACCATGAGATCGAAAACCTCAAAACGACCCTCGGCGAAAGCCGGCCCGAATATATTTGCCTGATCGACATCCTTGACAGCCTGGAAAGTCTGGTGTTGGTGTTGGATCCCGCCGGACGCGAGGACCAAATTCGGAGCCTTAAACAGACCCTTTGGAATGTGTATTGTGAACACACCGCCATTAGGCAATTTATCGATAAAAATGTTCGATTATTCAACGGAAAGCGGGGAGATGCGAACAGCTTCAGGTTGCTGGACAAAATCTTATTTCACCAGTTTTTCCGTTTATGCTTCTGGAAGGTGGCCTGTGATGAGATCAACTACCGCCGATTTTTTAGTATCAACGAGCTGATTGCTGTCTGCCAGGAAAAAGAAGCGGTGTTTGATCACACGCATGCCCTGTTAACCAGACTCGTCAAGGAGGGCATCATATCCGGCATCAGGATTGATCACATCGACGGCCTGGTGGATCCGACCGGGTTTTTAAAGCGGCTGCGCAGGCGTTTCAAAGACGTTTACATCCTGGTCGAAAAAATTTTGGAATCGACCGAGAAACTACCTGATGTTTGGCCGGTTCAGGGAACCACCGGCTACGAGTTTGCCACTATGCTCAACGCCCTGTTTGTTCGGCAGGAAAATGAAGAGAACCTGACCGCAATTTATACCCGCTTCAGCGGCCGAGCGGACTCATTTGAACGCGTTGTCAGTTCAGGCAAGCGCCGGATCCTTGAAACCCAGATGGCGGGGGATTGGGACAACCTGGCCGGTTATGTGAAAAGAATTGCTCAGCGGACACGAAGCGGCAGAGATTTTACCCTGAGGCGGTTAAAAGAATCCCTGGCTGAAATGCTGGTGCGGTTTCCGGTCTATCGGACCTATGTCGATCGTGAAGGAGCCCGGGATACCGACCGGCGCATCATCCGATCGGCGGTGGAGTTGTCGGTGTTGCACCGGCCGCATCTGCAGCCTGAACTTTTGTTCCTGCAGCAGTTGCTGCTGGGTGAAATCGGTGTGCACTCCGGCGATGACGATGCCGACGCACCTGAACTTTGCCGTCGAGTTGAGGTCCGGTTTCAGCAGTTGACCGCGCCCCTGATGGCCAAGGGATTTGAAGATACGGCGCTTTATGTTTACAATCGTTTGTTGTCGCTGAACGACGTCGGCGGCGATCCGCGTCGCTTTGGCTGCAGTGCCGCAGATTTTCACGTCTTTGTCGAAAAACGGGCCGGCCGCCGGCCGCACGCGATGAACAGCACCGCAACGCATGATTCTAAGAGGGGCGAGGATGTGCGCGCCAGAATAAATGTCATATCCGAGATGCCCGCCGAGTGGGCGACGAATCTGGTGCAATGGCACATCCTCAACCAGCCTGATAAAGTCCGACTAAACGACCAAGAGATGCCCGATAAAAACGAAGAATACTTTTTGTACCAGACCCTTATCGGGGCGTTTCCGCTCGGCAGCCAAAACCGGTTCGATTTTATTGAAAGAATCAGTCAATACATGGTCAAGGCCGCCCGGGAAGCAAAAATTCACACGTCGTGGTTGGAGCCGAATGAAACCTACGAGGCCGCTGTGACTTCTTTTGTGGAAAAAATCCTGCACCCGTCCGACAAGAAAGACTTTTTGGGCGCATTTGTGCCGTTCTGCCGGAAAATTGCTCACTACGGTGTCTTCAATTCGCTTTCCCAGACCCTGATTAAAATCACGGCCCCGGGAGTTCCCGATTTTTATCAGGGCACCGAGTTGGCGGATCTCAACCTGGTCGACCCCGATAACCGCCGTGCGGTGGATTATGCCGAACGCACGGTGTTATTACAAGAGATTCAGCTCCGGGCCCGCACCGATACCCGGGCGCTGATCGGCGAGCTGCTGGCCAACCGTTTCGACGGACGGCTGAAACTGTATTTGATTGCCGCAGCGCTTCATACCAGAAACCGGCAGCCCCGTCTTTTCCGGGACGGCACCTATTTCGCTCTGCAGCCGGCCGGTCGTTTCCATGACCACGTGCTTGCCTTTGCCCGCAATTTCGGGGACAAATGGAGCATTACGGCGGTGCCCAGGCTTTTAGCGACCCTGGTCGCAGAAGATGAAGATCCCCTGGGGCCCGGGGTCTGGCAGGATACGGTTGTCGGTTTGCCGGATGGGGCACCTGTCCGATGGAAAAATATTTTTACCGACGAAGTGCTGACGGCCGAAAATACCCTGGCCCTCAGTGATGCTTTGGCGGTTTTTCCGGTTGCCATGCTGATCGGAGAATGAACAAAGTCATATTTATCTTTGTTTCCGCACCTTGTTATAACAAACTGATATTGCGTAATAAACGATTGCCTAAAATGATCTAAATTGCAACCTTCTGAAATTCAACTACAATATTTTGATCTGATAATGTGACTGAGCAGGAATATTTAGCGGAGGATGAAATCAATGAGCATTCGATCCAGCGGAATTTTATTGCACCCTACCAGTCTTCCGACTGCTTACGGAATCGGTGATCTGGGTCCGGCGGCCTACCGGTTTGTTGATTTTCTGGCGACAACCGGACAGAGTCTCTGGCAGATTCTCCCGTTGACGCCCACCGACTTCAAGCATAACAACTCACCCTATCAAAGCACTTCAGCCCTGGCCGGCAACCCGCTGCTTATCAGCCCTGAACTTTTGGTAAAGGAGGCGCTGCTGGCGGAAGCGGATTTGGCCGATAGGCCGGATTGGGGCGGCAACCGCATCGATTTCGAGGCGGTGGGCGCTTTTAAACAGCGGCTGTTCGACGTTGCCTTCGACCGTTTTCAGCAAAAATCAGAGCAGCGTCCGTCGTTTGAGCGTTTTTGCGCCCGGCAGGATTTCTGGCTGGATGACTATGCGCTGTTTGCGGCTCTTAAAGACCGCTATAATGACCGGCGCTGGGTTGAGTGGCCGCGTGAAATCCGCCGACGATCCCGCGATGACCTGCTTGCCGTCCGGCAGAAGCTGGCAGGCGCCGTTCAAAGAGAAAAATTTTTGCAGTATATTTTTTTCCGGCAATGGATGCAGTTAAAAGACTACTGCCGGCAAAAAGAGATCAAAATTTTGGGCGATATTCCGATTTACGTGCACTACGACAGCGTGGATGTCTGGTGCCACCCCGAGCTGTTCAAACTGGATGAAAATCTGAAGCCCTCTGTGGTCTCCGGCGTGCCGCCGGATTATTTCAGCCGGACCGGTCAGCTGTGGGGCCATCCGCTGTATCGTTGGGAAGCTTTGCAGGACAGCGGGTATCGCTGGTGGATGCAGAGGATGCAGCACAATCTGCAGCTATGCGATCTTGTCCGCATCGATCACTTCCGCGGCCTGGTGGCCTACTGGGAAGTGCCGGCTGAGGATGAAACCGCTGTCAACGGCAAATGGGTGTCGGCGCCGATTGACGATTTCCTCCATCATCTGCTGCGAAAATTTGCCTGTCTGCCTATTATCGCGGAGGACCTGGGGACCATTTCGGCCGACGTGCGCGAAATCATGCAGCGTTACCAACTGCCCGGCATGCGGCTGTTGTTGTTTGCCTTCGGGGAGGACTTTCCCGACGGGGCCTTTCTGCCGCACCATCATGTCAAAAATTGCCTGGTCTACACGGGAACCCACGATAACAATACCGTGCGCGGCTGGTTCGAGACCGAAGCGACCGCGGCCGGCAAGGCCAATCTGATGGATTACCTGGGCTGCAAAGTGCCGGTCGGGGGCCTGAACTGGGAGCTGATCCGGCTGGCGATGATGTCCGTAGCCGATACAGCAGTGATTCCCATGCAGGATGTGCTGGGCCTGGGGGCAGATGCCCGCATGAACAATCCCTCCAAACTGGAAGGCAACTGGCAATGGTGCCTTGCAGAAGATCCCGTCACTGCCGAACTTACCCGCCGCTTGCGCGAGATGACCCGCATCTACGGTAGGTCGTAACCTGTAGGCGAAGCGGACCAACTTGACTATCTCAGAATTACGTTTTGAAAGCAGGTCACATGAAAACTGAATTCGCACGACTGATTGCAACCATAAAGGCCTATTCCGGCGACATGCAGGAATTGCTGATTTCGATCGGAATCATTCTGGCCGCCGTTTTATTGGGTCTGATTCTGCAAAAGGTGCTGTCTTTTTTACTCTCCCGCTGGCGAAGTTCGCATCTTTCCGCGGAGGTGCAGGCTGATTTAAAACCGGAAAGCTGGCGCGGACCCCTGCGGTCGCTTCTGCCGGCAGTGCTCCTCATACCGGCCTTGCCGCTGCTGCAGTTTTCGCCCGGGGTGGTTGGCGGCCTGCGTCAGGCCGACTGGATCTGGATTATCGCATCCATTGCCTGGCTGTTTATCAGCATGCTGACCGTCATTAAAAATTTTATCCTGCGCCGGTACCGGATCGATGATAAGGATAATCTGCAGGCCCGCCGCATGTATACCCAGCTGGGTGTCATCGAGCGCATTTTAAAGGTGATCATTGTTTTTCTGGCGCTGACGTTCATCCTGTTGACCTTCGAAAAGGTGCGCCAGATTGGTTTCAGTTTACTGGCTTCCGCCGGAGTTCTCTCTATCATTTTGGGGTTTTCGGCCCAGAAAAGTCTGGCCACCCTTTTTGCCGGTATCCAAATTGCACTCACCCAGCCGATTCGGATCGACGACGTGGTGATTGTTGAAAATGAATGGGGCTGGATTGAGGAGATTACACTGACCTATGTCGTGGTCAAGATCTGGGATCAGCGCCGATTGGTGGTGCCGATCTCCTATTTCATTGAAAAGCCTTTTCAAAACTGGACCCGCTCCACCGCCGAGATGCTGGGTACAGTTTATTTATACGCCGATTATTCCCTGCCGGTTCAGCAAATTCGGGAAGAACTGCAGCGGATCCTGGAAAGCACCCCCCTGTGGGATCGCCGCGTGAGCGTTCTGCAGGTTACCGGCGCCAACGATCGCACGCTTGAGCTGCGGGCTCTGATGAGTGCAGAAGATTCTCCGACAGCCTGGAGCCTGCGCTGTCACGTGCGCGAAAAACTCATCGAGTTTTTGCAGCAAAACTTTCCGCAAAGTCTGCCGCATCTGCGCATTGAGATGGAAAAACAAGATTCGATCGGGACCGCGCTGTAGGGTTATGGAAGGGCTCTTCAAAACAGATCAAATTCAATGCTACAATGCCGACGGCGGGTTGCAGGACTGTGCCGGATCCGGTCAGGACGGCGAAATGCGCATTGGCCTGGAGTGGCCGTCCCCCCGATTCGATGCACGCGCAGGTGTGGTCATGGATCGACTCAGCGGTTTAATGTGGACCCGGGATGCCGGGCTGACCGAGTTTCCGCAGACCTGGAGCGAGGCACTGGATTTTATCGCCAAAATGAACCGTGATGCGGCCTGCGCTTATCAGGATTGGCGTCTTCCGGGGCGCCGGGAACTTTTCAGCCTGGTCAGCCACGATCGCATCAACCCGGCCCTGCCCGCCGGCGCACCCTTTGAAAATGTTTTTGCCGGCTACTATTGGACCGCAACGACCTGCAGCCGCCTTAAAGATCAGGCCTGGTACATCCATTTGGGAGGCGGACGCATTTACCGGGGCATGAAATACGGTTCCTACATGGTCTGGCCGGTGCGCCGCGGTTCCAGTGCACCGGCAACAGTTTCAGCTGCCGACCGCCGGGCCGACGCCGATTCAGAAAGCTGCTGTGATCCGACCGGCGATTATGTGGTCGATAATGGCACGGTTTATGATCGGCGAACCGGTCTCGGATGGGCAAAAATGGCCGCGCTGTGCTCTGCTCCGTTAAGCTGGCCGGCGTCCCTGGATTTCATCCGCCGCATGAATGCTGCCAAAGCGCACGGGCACGCTGACTGGCGTCTGCCGAACGTTCGCGAACTGGAAAGCCTTATCGATGTGCGGCGGCATGGGCCGGCCCTGTCCGACGGCCATTCCTTCGGCCAGGTCCCGGAAGGATGCTGGTCGTCCACCACAAGCGTTTATGAGCCGCGTTACGCCTGGGTCGTCTACATGCAGGATGGTGCCGTCGGCGTCGGATTTAAAAAAAAGGCGGAATTTCACGTGTGGGCGGTCCGGGGCGGGATACAATCTCGTGCAAAAGTGCCGAGCGCTGAGGACTGAGCTTATTTGTGCTTCAATCGTCAGAAACTTTTGGAATTTGTGATTTTAATTTGCGCCAGCCCTGAGAAATGATCCATGTCGCGACCTAATCGAAATAAACAGCGGTTCATCCTGCGGGCCATGACCTACAACATTCACAGCTGTGTCGGGACGGACAAAAAAGTGAACCCGGAACGAATCGCGCGGGTTGTCGGCGAGTTGGCTCCGGACGTCGTCGCACTGCAGGAAGTCGATAACGGCATCCCGCGCACCCATCATCAGGACCAGACCCAGCTGTTGGCTGAAATGCTGAATATGGAAGCGTTCTTCTTTCCGGTGGTGGACAGCGGAGACCAAAAGTACGGACTTGCGGTGTTAAGCCGGTTCAAATTTACAGATGTCCACTGCGACTGGCTGCCGACATTGTATCCGAAATTGAAGCTGGATCTCCAAAAGCGGGGCTGCATCCGGACAACGCTGCAAACTCCGGCCGGCCCCGTTCTATTCTTCAATACGCACTTGAGTCTTTATCGGCTGGAACGCCGCAGGCAGATCCGCACCTTAATGGGAAATGATTGGCTGGCTGCATTGCCGCCGGGGGCGGCCATTATTTTCTGCGGCGATTTGAATGCCGGACCGTTCTCGCCGGTATATCTGCGCCTGTCCCGCCGACTGTTCGACGTTCAAAAAAGGTTAAAGAATCCAGGCCGTCCCAAAGCAACTTTTCCGACCCGCCGCCCACTGCTTCGCCTCGACCATATGTTTGTTTCCAAGACCTTTAAGATTCTTGACGTTCAGGTTCCAAAAACCAGCGACACCCGGCTGGCGTCGGACCATCTGCCGATTATGGCCGATTTGGAGTTAATGCCGCTGGTGGCTTAGCAATTGGCTTCAGCCATATTCAGCCACTGAAACGGCTCTGTCGCCCAGCATGTTGACATAGCTGCCCATCTCATTATCGTACCAGCCATAGATCACCGCCTGGGTTACCGGGATGCGGATGAACAAATCGCCGGGAATCGACAAATCGGCAGGTTCAACTCCCGGCACGCTTGCCAGGTTGATCCTCGCTTCGGCCGTCCGCGTGTGAGTTTCATGCCCCTCGATAATCGCAGCCGCCCGCGGCAGACCGATCATGTCGCAGGAAACATTCTGCCGGTCGGTATAATCAAGATACCCTTCAGGGCTGTCGGCTGCAGCCTGCCGGTAAACTGCGTTGATTGCTTGCCGGTCAACGACAGGCTGCCCCGGCTCTTCCTGAAGATTTACGACCAGTATAATTAAGGAGCCCGTCCCGGAGGCGATTCGCACGGATTCGGCGATAAATGCGATGTCCTGCATTTCAGGGATCACCAGCGACAAGGCTTGGGCCGCACCCGTGGAGGTGAGAATAATGTTGTTGAGGATGCTTCTATTTTTGCGCAAATCCGTATTTCCTTCGGCGGGCAGCCGATCCAGCACCTGTTGGGAACCCGTGGCGGCATGAACGGTGGTCATGGAGGCGGCCATAATTTTTTGGGGACCGAACCTATGGATAAGCGGTCTCATCATATGGGCCAGGCAGGTTGTGGTACAGGATGCATTGGAGATAAGTCGATGATGCCTCGGATCATAGTCACTGTCATTAATCCCCATGACGGTGGTGACGGCATCCGCCGGCATCGGCGTACCTTCCTCCCTGATTTTAAAGGGTGCTGAGGCGATCACTTTCTCAGCGCCGGATGCCAGATGTCCTCGCAGCGATCCTTCAGGATGGTCGGGCCCGCAGACGGGATCAAGAAATTTGCCGGTGGTATCGACCACGAGCTTGACCCCCTGAACCTCCCAGTCGATTTTTACAGGATTCCGCCGGGCTCTTAGAAAACTGACTTTCATATCGTCAATCCTCATTGTCCCCCGGTTTTCATCGATATCATGAATGACCGGTTCAGCCCGGTTGCCGTAAAGAAACCCATGCAACCGGCCATAGGTAGAATCTCTTTCGACATAATGGGCAATATCGGCGAGGGAGTTGCCGGCCGGACGTCCTATGTTGACGACAATTTCATCGAAATATTTGCGGGCCACATGATGCCAAACCGTGAGCTTGCCGATTCGGCCCAAGCCGTTGATTCCCAGCTTTGAATTCATTTGCCTTGCAGGTGCCATGCTTTTTTGATCCTCTTTTCCTGTCTTTTCGCCGGCGGCGGTGATATCGCACGATGTGAAGGTATGATGATGGTAACTCCTTTCCTCAAATTCAATAGCCAAAAATATCATAGATCGATAAACGCTTAAATGGGGCGGCAGCTTTATTGCAGGCCGATATTTGCAGTATTTGATTTACGGCGATGCCCGACGGTCGGGCTTTAATAAGGCTGTTTCAATCCCGGAATACAGGATTGACCGTATTTGCATCCGGCAAAGCTTTAAATAAAATTAAGACAGTTAAGGCTGTGGGGGATCACAATGCCGGAGATCAGCAAAATATGAAGGGTTAAAACGGTCTGAAAGGAAAATGCCGATGAAGACTGATTTCACCATGCAGCTCACGGATTCTGCGGTAAAATCTAAAATTTGATGAATACCTTGGTTTCTTTGTATTCATCTGAATTTTGCGTGTCTTCGATAGCACGCACATCCGGCCCCAATCCGTAGATATTGATTCCGGGAGAAACGGTTCCCGGAAGATTGTGGGTTATGGATTTAGGAAATTCACCGGTCGAAGATTGAATCCGGGTAACGATCGCTTTTCCCGGTACATGTTGAAACTCAATGATATCTTCCATATACACGGCCACAATCCGTTGAAACGTTTGCTCCGTCTTCTTCATCGAGTATATGAGTTCCTTAAATTCGGAGGAGGCGCGTTCAATATTTTCTGTGTCGACCACACTGGTAAAGTAGCCGTGGCGGACCTCCTGCTCCGATCCGATCTCATCAAAAGAAAAATGACCGATATAAAGCATACTTCCTCCTATTAACCGATTTGTAAATGCATTAGCCGAATTTGGCGGCGGATTATAACCGATAAAAGGCCACGTGCCTTAAAAGTAAACATTTCCCATGGCTTTTCAGCTGGATGCCAATGTTAAATTTATTATATATCATCGACGACGCCAAACTAAATGGAGTCAAGCATGTATATCTCGTTAAAAATGATGGTAATTGGCGGAACTGTTTCGGTAGGCAGAGCGGCGAATGCCTTTCATCGGTCGGTCATCAGGCGCCCAGACACGCGTTGGCGCCGGAAAATGAATCGTTCATTAATGGACCTGCCCCACTCACAACAGGGTCAAAATGATTAATCCACCCAAGAACCGAAGGACAAAAGTGCGCTGAAACTTTGCAATAAAGTTTAGTTGCCGTCCACGCGTCTTAACCTGTTTAGAACGTACTTTTCCGGGTCCGCTGCTTTGCCGGCATTCGATTTAATGTGCTCGAGAGGGATTTCCGCGCGCGCCATGCTTTTGTGACCGCCGGCAGATCCGACATGACCGAACATCTCCTTCGCCATTTTACCGGCGTCGTGGCTAAAACCGGCATTGCGGAAAATGACGATCAATTTCTGATCAAGGATTCCGGAAACAATGCTGCAGGTTGCCTCCGCCATCTTCATAAAAAAGTCGGCCATTATCACCAGCGTACCAGCATCCTCCACTTCGCCCATGTAAATAACGGCATTGCGTTTTACCAGGGACATCCTTTCAAGGGCCACCTTGAAGCTTTCGAGTGTTTTTTTAGTCATTTCGGAAGATTCGATTTTTTTGATGATATTGTGATTGGCATATTCGTACAGATATCGAAATGCTTCGATATCGTTTGAGATCGTCGGTCTCACGAAACTGCTCGAGTCGGTTTTAATGCCGTAAAACAAAGCGGTTGCCAGGCGGGGCGATAGTTTGATTTTGGACGCTTTTAAATATTCGGCCAGAATGGTGGAATTGGCACCGTAGTCCTCCTGGATATCAATAAAAGCGGCTTCCAGCTTGTCGGAGACCGGATGATGATCGATGATAATATCAAAGTGAAATTTGCTGAACTCGTCGCTGTGATTCGGTTGGGAGTCAACAATGGCCCATTTGGTCACATCCGAGCTTTTAAAATTCCTGATATGCTGCTGCTTAAGGTCCAACAGATTGATGAAGGCCAGGTTATCGGCGCGTTCGATCTTGTTTATCCGAACGACATCCACCTTTTTCACTTTGCGCCAAAAAAGTCTTTTTAATGCAAAGGCACTGGCGATCGAATCCGGGTCGGCATGGATCAGAATTGCCATTTTGTCTTCGGAGTTAACTACCTCCTGTAATTTCTTGCATTTTTCAGCTGTGGACACCGAACTCGTAAACGGACCTTCCATATCTTTGTTGCTCCAAGTCTGCACAGTGTTCTGATCGGCGTTCTGCGCTTTGCGCACAGCGCTGCAGCCGGCCGATGTGTTGACATTGTGAAAACATATTACCTTAAACCGGTGGTGTAAAGACAAACCGGTTCCATCCACAGATAGCAAGGCGGACAACCAGGTTGTCCGCCCTGTTCAGAAATAGAGATTTACTTGACCTTGATGGCTTTGGAATTCTCCCACAGTCCGTGAATGTTGCACAGCGCGGTGGCCAATAGCGTGCCGGGCTTGTTGATTTTCATGCTGCCGGCCACCGAATGATTGGTATAGACCGGTCCCTTGTCGGCACCTTCCACCGACTCTCCGTGTGCCGTGAATTCAAAATTGCCGACCTGGTAGGTAAACTTGTCATCTTCGGGTTTGAAATAAAGCTGGATCCAACGGATGTGGTGCTCCGTGGTGTTGGGATGTGCCACCTCTTTACCTAAGGAGACGGTTACCTTAAACATTTCGTCTGCCGCAACGACATCCGGGCACTCGATTACCGGAATATGCTTTTCGGATTTCCAGTCGGCGGTTTGATACTGTTCACCAATGTTTGCCATGAGTTACCTCCTTCAAGTTTAACTGATTATTCAACCATGTCTAAATAATATACCCATTATCTAATCGTCAAAACACTGCGAGTGCAATAGGGTATAGAATGTAGTTGGGGTTTGAAGATGCAGTATTTAGATTATTGTGAGTATGGTTCGTTAGGATCGTACTTGACGGTTTAATTTTCGAATTTTAACTTCAGTAGTGAAGAATAACCGGGTCTTCTGGTCAACCGGGCCTCCGGCTCGCGGAGGCGGAAGGGCAGGCGATAATGGTACACGTCTGCAGCCCGCCGGCAGAAAAGATCGTGATGCAAGTTTTCTTGTTTGCAGCGACCCGGCAAGGACCCTGGCAAACGAAAAAAGCCACAAAGGAGGAACTATGATCCAGCAATATCGAGAGGGCAGCTTCCTGAAGATTGGCGACATCCAATATCACAGCGATTTAAAAATCATTGACGGACAGGTAACGGCGCAATGGTGGCGCAAGCAGGGCCATCGACTGCAAACCGAGGACATTCGTGACATATTGGCCGCCAAACCACAGGTATTTGTCATCGGCACCGGGTATGCCGGCAACCTGCGCGTGCCTGAAGAAGTTCGATCTGCCATTGAAAACAAAGGTATCGAGGTCATCGCCGAAAAAACCGCCGATGCGACTGAAATTTTCAACCGCCTGCAGGCTGAAGGCAATGATGTCGCCGGCGCGTTTCATCTAACCTGCTGAGAACGGATAGCAGATGAAAGACGGCAGAGGGCAACGGTTAACAAGCGGAAGGCGCGCATGGATGTCGGTCCAACCCGGCGCGGTCACGGCTCCCAGATCGGAATACATCAGGTGAAAGTGGATAAACTTTAAAATGATCTCCCAGTTCGACGCGCCGTGCAGGAGCCCGATCAAACCGCCCAAACCGACACCGGTCCAGCGCACAAAGCGCCGGCTGCGATAGCCAGCGATACGCCGGCAACCGCCAGTGCGAATTTGCGGTGACGGATGCCGAATACAGCCAGCCAGGCACCGGCTCCAACCAGAACAATCAATGCGATCGTGTACACTTGGGTCTACTTTGCAACCAGACGGTCGATAACGTGCCCCGCGGGCGTGCTGTGCCACTTGACGGTCACGCGCTCGCCGACCCTGAAATCTTTAAGCTCGGCCATCTTCATATTTCATGATCATCCTCCTTGTCTAAAGTGTCTCCTGTCTTAAGGGGTTTTAATCAGCTCAGGTTAGCGGTTAAATTCAACCACCGGCGCGATGAGTCCAACGTAAACCGGCTGGCGCCGAACTTAAATGGGGTGAAAACTTTATTTTGCAACATTCTGCGGAGTATCGGAGGCGATCAGGCTATATTTGTGCAGGTAAGCGTTGTTGGAAGCGGATAGTTATTTTTTCAAGAGAGGCACCATATTCCGGATTTCGGCGGCAAATGCATGCGCGATGAGAATACGGTAATAGCGCCCCATTGAATACAGGATTCAGCCTATCGATCCAGTCTAAAGTCTGCACTGTTTTATCACATAATTAAGCGGGCAGCGAATTGGCAAGTAATTCCAATCGTCGAATCAGACTTTTTTGACAAGCTGCCGCGCGGCGATCTGAATTGGATCCCAGACCGGTGAAAAGGGCGGGGCATAACTCAGATCCAAATCGATCAACCGATCCACCGTGAAATCGGCGTGCAGGGCCGTCGCGATTGTATCGATTCGTTTGACACCCTCCAGGGCGCCCACAATTTGGCCGCCCAGCAATTTACCGCTGCTTTTCTGCGCTAGGAGTTTGACGGTAATCCGGCCGGCATCGGGATAATAACCGGTGCGGTGATGGCTGTCGATTGTTGCAGTGGCATAGTCCCATCCCAGAGATTTGATTTCGTCTTCCTGCAGCCCGCTGCGGGCAATGCCCAGATCAAAAACTTTGGTTATGGCCGTTCCCATGGCTCCCGGAAAAACCGCCCGGCCGCCGCCGATGTTGATGCCGGCCACCCGACCCTGTTTGTTGGCCACCGTGCCGAGCGCAACATAGAAGGGTTTGCCGCTGACCAGATGATGAGATTGAACACAATCCCCCGCCGACCAGACGCCGGCGATTTCCGTCTGCATGCGTTCATCGACGATTATACCGTTCTTTACCCCCTGCGGGATCCCCGCAGCAGCCGCCAACTCCGAATTGGGCTGAACTCCGAGTCCTAAAATGACGATGTCGGCCGGCAGCCTGCGCTGATCCGTGATGACCGCCGCCACCCGACCCCTGCCGTGTTCGAAGCTTTTCAGACTTTCTTTGCGGTACAGCGTAACACCACCATCTTCTAACGTCTGTGAAATGGTAGTCGCCATGTCGACGTCCAGCGTATTCATGACTTCCGCGGCCTGTTCGATCAGGGCAACTTTTATTCCGCGCAGCGCCATGGCTTCTGCCATCTCCAATCCGATGTAGCCGCCGCCGACTACCACCACCTGTTTGGCATCGGTCAGGTCCAGGTCGCTTTGAAGGTCAATTGCACTCTGCAGGCCATTCACACCGAAGATCGCACCGGCATCGCTTCCCGGAACCTCCGGGCAGATCGGGCGAGCGCCGGTGGCAATCATCAGTTGATCATAGGGTTCCCAGCTTTTCGAGCCGCTTTCTATCTGGCGGACGCGTATGCGCTGATTTCGGATATCGATCTCCATGACTTCATGGCGGATTTTGACCTCGATATTTTGTTTCTCTTTAAATTTTCCCGGGGTCCGGGCAATCAGGTGCTTGATGTCGCCGACAGCCTTGCCGACATAATAGGGAATGCCTCAAGCGGAATAGGATGTGTAGGCACCACGCTCGAAGGCAACGATTTCAAGCTGTGAGTTCCGTCGACGGGCCTGGGAAGCGGCGCTCATGCCGGCGGCATCTCCTCCGATAACTAAAAGGCGTTCTTTGGTCATTTTCAAACTCCCGTTAAGATAATTTCTCAATAAGCACTAAATGTGGATAAAGGCATCTAACCAAAAGATATTGATGCCATTTGGATTTCCAGTTTCTTTTCCGGACTCTCCAGGTTTCGGGCCCGACGGTTCATTCGCTTCCAGGGGTCCTCTTTTTGGGCCAGCCGCCGGAATATATTTGACAGAGTATAGCGGTCCGGTTTCAAATGATTATCTTTCACTTCCCGCCAATCGACCGGTGCGGCTACCGGCGCGCCGGGCAGGGCCCGAAGAGAGTATGGTGCAACCATGGTGTGTCCATAGGAATTGCGCGCCGTATCCAGAAAAAGGCGGCCCTTCCGGTGATTCTTGCACTGTTCAATAGTGAGCAGATCAGGCTTTTTAGATACCAGCAAGCGGGCGACATCGCCGGCAAATTTTCGGGTCCGGTCAAATTCGGCCTTGCGCCTGATGGGGCAAACCACATGTAGGCCCTTGGAGCCCGATGTCTTGGCATAGGCGGCCAATCCCAGATTTTCGAGAATCTCCTTGAGATCTAGCGCAGTTTGGCGCACGAGATCAAAGCCGCCCTCCTGCGGTGGATCAAGATCGAAGACGATCTGGTCGGGATACTTGATTTTGTCGGAACGGGAAAGCCACACGTGAAAAACGAGGACGGCCTGGTCGGCCAGGTAGGCCAACGCCGCATTCTTGTCGGCGGCGGCATGCGTAATATTACCGTCTGCTTTGGCGACCGTGATCCGTGGAATCCAAGCCGGAAAATATTCACCCGCTTTCTGCTGTATAAAGCCTCCGGCGTCAATGCCGTCCGGAAGGCGGTGCAGATTCAGCGGTCGGTCTTTGAGATAAGGCAGCATAATCTCCGCATTTTTTTCGTAATACCCAATTACGTCCCCCTTGGTAATGCCGGCATCCGGGAAAAAGACTTTGTCTTCATTGGATGATTCGAAGACTATACGACCAAATTGTTTTTTCGCCATCTGATTTTAACTTTCTCCCTTTTTGTATTCTTTGAGCTTGTCCATTTTAGCTGGTATTTATTCTGTTCTTGCTGAATTAACAAAGAGACTAACGCACAGTGACGGTTGTGTACATACAGTCGATCCTGTATCAGGGCCGGCAAGGTTGATTATCAGGGATAGTTAGAACACTAAGTTCCTGCTATTATGACATTTCGCTGGAACGGATTGCATCTAAAGCAGGCGATGTCTTCTGTAATAACCGTGCCCGATCCACCTTGATGCCCTTCAGCAGCGAGTCCCATGGCATCAATTCATCATGAATTTTTCATGCCGCCGCTGGATCGCTTTTGCCGGGCACGGAGCAGAAAAGACCCTTTCTGGAAAAAACCGCCGGAATAAAAAGTATTTACCTTTGCGCTTATCCGCGAATACAGGATTCACCGTATTTACCTCCGGCGTCGATTTCATTAGATTTTTAGGTGTTTTCTTGCTCCGGAAAGTAAACAAGGATTTTTATCCGGGACTCTGTTCCTAATCCAAAAGGGAAAGGAAAAAATCATGGCAGACAAAGACGCCTATGTTCAAAAAATGAAGGCAAAGTTGGATGAATGGAATGCTGAAATCGACAAGCTGAAAGCCAAAGCCGATCAGGCGGAAGCCGAATCGCGGGTCGAATATCAGAAACAGATACAAAATTTGCAGGAGAAACGCCAAGATGCTGAAAAAAAACTATCAGCGGTGCGTCAGGCCGGAGAAGGCGCCTGGGAAGATTTGAAATCGGGCGTCCAGAGCGCCTGGGACGCCATGGAGGCAGCGGTAAAGTCGGCTCGATCCAGATTTTAATGTTCCTGCGGCAGATACTGTATTCATTCCCCGCTCCTTGGGTCAATGATAATTTTCCGTTTAATACCCCGCTGCTTGCAGCAGGGTAGTTTGTTTGAATTGAAAAGCGGGGAATACCGCCTTTCAACCGCAAGTCAATGCAAAGGGAAAATGCCGGTCCCATTTATTTACCTCTATGATATATTCCAGGTGCCGCCAAACTAAGTAGCGTCATAACAGTATACCTCATTCAAATTTATGGTATTTGGAAGTAAAATTGCAGTCGATTCAGCTGGAAAGCAATCCCGGCGGTCGGCCGTCAGGCATTTTGCCACCGCCTGCGGATTGGACATGGCCGGGCATTTTTTCGGGATTAATTCCAGAGCGCGCACCGGTATATCTTTAAATACAATATTTCCAGGCCTCCTCTTCGCGGATATCACGAACGATTACCAGGGCGGCAAGTGATCGTCCATAAGGTACCACGCAGACATTCAGTTCGACATCAATGGTAGACCCGTCTGAATGAATAACCTGAGATTTGTAAATGCGGGGTAAATTCAGGCCGGCGATCCGGTCCGAATATCGTTTGGTATTTTTGATAAATTCTGCTTCGGAGATGAATTTTTTAAGGTGAGCGCCGATAAGTTCTTTTTCGGAAAGACCGATCAGCCTGCAAAACGCGGGATTTGCAAATCTGACTTTAAAATCATGGATGATTGCTATTCCGTCCTTGGCGTGCTCGACCAGCGCACGATATGTGTCTTCGACATCCCGGCGGTCCTGAATCTCCTCATGCAGCGCGTTCACCCGTTTTTTGACCCTATTTTCAAGATTTTCCCGACAACGCTTCAGCTCCAAATGGGTCCGAATCCTGGCTCTGACAATGGACTTTTTAAAAGGCTTTTTAATATAATCCGAGGCACCCAGCTCAAATCCCTTGGCTTCCGAATCTTCCGGGGTAGGCTCCGCCAGGAGGATAATCGGGATATCCCTGGTGGTTCTATCACCTTTAAGCGTTCTGCACACCTCGTATGCATCGGCAGTCGTCATCATGATGTTTAACAGAATTAATCCGGGGGGGTCCGCAGATGATGCAAGCCTGACTATTTCCATACCGTCAGCGGCGACGTTGATGTCGTAATCAGGAGCCAGCATCGCCTTCAGGACGCTGATGTTTTCCGGATTAGGGTCTGCGATTAGCAGGACATGTTTTGATTGCGGGCGATCCATGATGTCGGGTGGATGGGTTGGTTTATCAATCAGCGGATAATGGATAAAAGCATGTTGAACCAGACCGTTTAATTGTGGTTATATCAATATCCATGTGCATTGTAAACTAGAGTGTTTTCGGGACATCCGATGTTCTTTGCGTTTAGCTGACGGCGTCTTTGAAATTGAAAAAAATAAACAAGCCGTGAATTGACCCGAATTTTCACGAAAATACAATAAATCGTGGTTATTCGTGCCCATCCGTGGTTAAGTAATCCTTTAAAAGCTAAAATCATATATTCTTTTTTTCTAATAGAAACGAGGACTCATGCCCGAACTCAAGACATCACCGCTCCTTGATTCCCCAAAAGACCCCGGGTTTCCAACTGCCGGCAGGATTTTTTACGGCTGGTGGATCGTTATGGCCGGCACGGTCATTTTGTTTGTTTCTTCCGGTATCGGGTTTTACGGTCATGGGGTGATTCTGGACCCGCTGCGGACCGAGCATGGATGGTCAAAAACAACCATATCCTCGGCTGTCACGCTCTACTTTTTTACATCCGGCATCATGGGGTTGATCATCGGCAGACAAATCGACAGGTATGGCCCGAAGGGGCTGCTGATCATCGGCTCGGTAATCATCGGCGCCGGTTTTACACTATTGAGTCTTATCAGCACCGTCTGGCAGCTTTATGTCATTTACTTCATATTAGCATTGGGTTTCAGCTGCACGTCCCTGGTCCCGATCAATACGCTGATTACCAACTGGTTTATTCGCAAACGCGGTTTTGCAATGAGCTTGGCTAACACCGGGCTGAGCGCCGGCGGAATCGTTCTGGTGCCTTTTGCCAGCTACATCGTCACCCGCTGGGGACTGGAAACCGCCCTGCCGGTTCTGGGCACAATCTACGCCGTCGTCGTGATTTTCAGCACCTATTTTATCAAACACCGTCCTTCTGATACGAATCAATTTCCTGACGGAACGCCTCCGGAGGCGGTATCTGCGGACAGCCATTCTGCAGCGCTCCGCTATTCCAACCAAATGCGGGTGTGGACCCGACTCCAGGCCATTCGCACCCTAACGTTCTGGTCGATCGTCATTGCATTTTTGCTGGCCCTGGCCGGCCAAATCGCTTTTTTGGTTCACCAGATATCATTTCTCAGCCAATATCTGGGGATATCCGGTGCCGCAACAGCAGTCAGCATAACCGCCGGTGCCAGTATTGTCGGCCGTCTGTGGTTGGGAACATTCGTGGACCGTTGCGACAAAAGATATGTCATCATGGTGTGCTTTCTGATTCAAGGCATCGCCGTGTTCACCCTGGCCCATTACCAGCATATCGTCATATTGTATCTGGGAACCCTCGCTTTTGGCCTGACCATGGGCAATATTATCATGATGCAGTCTCTGATTACCGGTGAGTGTTTCGGACTGGTTTCCTTTGCGACGGTTTCGGGATTGGCCGGCGTATTTACCATGTCGGGGGCCGCGTTTGGACCCAGCATCGCCGGTTTCATTTTCGATGCGACCCAAAGTTACCGGATAGCATTTACCACATTTGCCGCCATGAGCGCGGTTGCCATTGTGGTGATTTATTTTGCAAAACCACCCAAGCCGGATAAGCTGGAAATGTCATGAAAAAACTATTTCTCATCATCGTCATTATATTTTTAGTTTCTTTAATCGGTCTGATGGCCGCAATACGAATTCGATACGGCGGCGGCCGGGATTTTGAAAATCGGTCATCCTCGCCGGCTTTGCCTGCTTCGGCGTTGAAAATAGTCGCCGCGCTGGATGAGCCTCCCGGCAATATCGCTGTTTCTGCGACCGGTCGCATTTTTATCACCATTCACCCCCTGTCCAGACCGGAGGCAAACAAGGTGGTTGAACTGATAGACGGCAAGCCGGTGCCGTACCCCGATACTGATTCTCAACAAAATTTATTTCAGACAGTCCTCGGGTTGGCCATAGACCGCCAAAATCGCCTATGGTTGCTGGATGATGGATTGCAGGGAATCAAACAGCCCCGCCTTTTAGCCATTGATCTTAGCACCGACCAGCTGGTGAAACGCTACGATTTTCCGTCGGAAATTGCCGGATTCGGCTCTTTTTTAAATGATCTTCAGATAGACCCGGCCGGTCTTAAAATCTACATTGCCGATACCAGCACCCTGGCAAAAAAGCCGGCGATTATCATCTATGATACTGAACAAAATTCCGCGCGCCGGGTTTTGGAAGCACATCCTTCGGTTGTCGCGCAAGATTGGATAATCAATGCCGGGGGACACAAAATGCTGCTGTGGTGGGGACTGTTTGTGGTTAAGCCCGCGGTGGACTCAATCGCGCTGGATCGAAACGGCCGGTGGCTGTATTATGGACCCATGGCTCACGAATCCATGTTTCGGGTGCGAACCCAGGACCTGGATGACCGGTCATTAACATCCCGGGAACTTGGCAACAGAGTTGAAAAATTTGGGCCCAAACCGCTGAGCGACGGCTTAAGTATGGATCTTGAAAACAATATTTATATCACCGATGTGGAACATGGCGCCATTCTGATTCTGGGACCGGAGAAAAATCTGCAAACATTGATAAAGGATCCCCGTCTGCGCTGGCCGGACGGGCTGAGCTTCGGCCCCGACCACTGGCTTTATATATCCGACAGTGCCCTGCAGGACGTAATGTTTAAAAGTAAAAAATATATTCGGTCGAAAGCGCCATATTACATATTTAAATTCAAACCCGGCCCGCCCGGAGTTGCGGGACAATAAGGCCGTCGGAAATGATTCTTGCCTCATCTTGACACACAACTTAAAAACCCTTATGTTTTTTCGCAAATAAGATGGCTTCGGATTGATAAACGTATGGAACAGCTTGAAATATTGCATGGCCAGAGCGTTCAAATTACGGCGCCCTGGAAAACAAGAATCCCAGGTGCGGGTAAAACAGGTTTGTTCTTTTAGATCTGATGAGAATATTTTGATAAGGTAATCACCATGAAAAAAATGCGCCTTGCGTTTTTTCTCTGTATGACGCTGATCGTCGCCTGTGCCACAAGTCCGACAGGAAGACATCAACTGATGATCGTCTCCGAGGAATCCGCCATTTCCGCCTCCAAGGAGGCATACGTCGAGATGCTCAAGCCCTATGCCAAGAAAGGCAAGATCGACAACGATCCGGCGCTCAAAAAACGGGTCTATGATATTACCGGGCGTCTGATAGCCCAGGCCATAAAAATGCGGCCCGAGACAAAGGACTGGGATTGGAGCATCAAGATCATCGATGATCCGGAAACGGTCAACGCCTGGGCCATGGCCGGCGGCAAAATGGCCCTTTATACGGGTTTGGTAGATAAAATCAAACCAACGGATGACGAACTGGCCCAGGTGCTCGGCCATGAAATTTCCCATGCCTTGGCCAAGCACTCGGCCGAGAAAATGTCGGTTGCCATGGCCAGTTCTATCGGAGTGCTTGCGGTGGGAGTCGCCGCGGATAGCAAGGGTCTGGCCCTGAGTGGAGCAGCCCTGGCGGCAGCTCTGGCCGTTCAGAAACCCAACAGCCGTGCGGCGGAGTCTGAAGCAGATCGCATCGGTATCGAACTGGCTGCCAAAGCCGGTTATGATCCGCAGGCCGCGATCACCCTGTGGCAGAAAATGGCCCAGGTCGGCGGCAAAGGCCCCCCGGAATTTCTCAGTACCCACCCCTCTCCGGCTAATCGTGAAAAAAAACTCGCCGAATACGTTCCCGAGATGATGCCCTATTACGAACAAAAGGGACCAAGACCGGTATACAAACTATAAACGATCTTAATATGGCATACCTTTTAAAACCGGTAGACATAAGGAGACACCGATGGGAATACCTAAGCCGCTAACCAGAGACCAAGCGCCGGACGAGTTGCATAAAATCTACGATTTGATGCAGGAAAGCCTCGGCAAAATGCCCAATATTTTTGGGGTCACCGCCAGATTCCCGGCAGCCCTGAAAACCCTCATTCAATTTTACGATGCGGTCATGACCAAGGGCAATATCGAGGACAAGTACAAAGAGCTGGCTTATCTAAAAGCATCCAGCGTAAACGCCTGCCGCTACTGAACCCTCTTTCACACTGCTTCGGCGAAGCAGATCGGCGTGACCGATGCACAAATTGAGGCACTGAGGTTTTACCAGCGCAGCGAAGCCTTCGACGAAAAAGAAAGGGCCACCATTCGTTTTGCGGATATCGTTACCCGCGGGGCCTCCGCTGTAGACGCTGAGGTTTTGGATTACATCGGGCAATGGTATTCTGAAAATGAAATCGTTGAACTGACGATGGTGATTGCCCTGGCCAATATGGTTAACCGGATCAATGATGCCCTAGAAATCGAGCCCGATATGGGGTGAGGTTCAATATGAATCCCATGCAAAATTTACAAGATGTTAATCATGTCTTAAACTCGGGCGCGCGCTTCTCTTTAAAGGCCAGCATGCCCTCGCGCGCTTCATCGGTTCCCCAGAAAAAGGTCAGCAACTCCACCCCGGCTTCGACACTCGGGGAAAGCATATCGTAGTAGACATTGTGCATCTTTTTGGCCAGGGCGATGGCGGTGGGACTTTTACTCAAGATTTCCCGGGCCCAGCAGTCGACTTCCGGTTCCAGTTGATCCGGGGACACCACCTTGTTGATCCACCCCATGGACTCGGCTTCCCGGGCCGAATACATCCGGCAAAGATAGGTGATCTCCCGCGAGCGCTTTTCTCCCACCAGAAACGGCAAATTCTGAGGCACACCGAAGGCCGGCACCGACCCTACCCGGGGGCCGGCCTGAGCAAACCGGGCCTGTTCCGAGGCGATCGTCAGATCACAGGCGATGTTGATTTCATTGCCCCCGCCCACACAAACCCCATGAACGGCTGCGATTACCGGTTTGGAAATCCTTCTGACCGTGTCAATCATGGTCTTAAAATCCAGCAGATAGGCGCGCCGCTCGGCAGCACCGGCCTGAGTCAGATGCAACAATTCTTCCAGATCACCACCGGCGCACCAGGCCTTGCCGGCACCTTTTAATATGACGAGCCGTACCTCGGTCTCCGACTCAGCCTGTTTTAAGGCAGCTGTTAAATCCAGAACGAGTTGTCGATTGAGCGCATTGAATACATCCGGGCGGTTGAGGGTTAAATTACAGATTCCGCCTTTGGACTGATAAATAACGGTTGAATTCATGATCACTCCTTTCAAAATAAGCTTTCCCTGAATGGAAAATGAACCTAATTGCTATACATTTATTCTAACATTGAAAACCGGGTCCTCCGGACCAGGATTCTTTACTTTTCGGGTTCCGGCAAATGGCGGATCAAAAGGATTGCTGCCAGAGGAATTAAAGCGACGACGTTTAAGACGGTGCGAATGCTAAAAAGGTCTGCCAGCTTGCCCGTAAGCGGCATCAAAAGCCCGGCAATCCCGAGGGCTAAACCCATGACGATGCTGGACACAAGCGACCGGCCTCCGGGGGCAAACTTCTGGGCCAGCGCCACGGCCGGAAACAGGGTTGCCAATAGCAGGAATCCGGACATGAAAGCAAGCGGGTAAATCCGCCAGCCGGTTGCTTGAATGAACAGCAAAAGACTGGGAGATGAAAGGGCAAACGAAAAAAAATAGATCGGCTTATAGCCGATCCGATCCACGAGGTGACCGCACACCAGGGCACTGACAGACCCTCCGACTGTAAACAGGGAAAGGATGCTGCCGACTGACACCAGCGAGTGCCCTTCGGCTGCCGTCAGCACGGGTATAAATGTGAGGAGGGACTGTTCCACAAAGGCTCTTGAGCAAGCGATGGACCAGATCAGCACAATCGGCTTCCAGACATCACCGATGCTTTCTTTAAGGGCGCCGAAAAAATCCTTTCGGATGGGACCGGAACCATTAGAAGCCGGAATCATAATGAAAAGCACCCCGAAGACCAGCACCCCAAAAAGGGTCAGAACCGGTAGACGGTGCAGTCCCAAAAGGGTCACGTAAGCTGAGCAAACAATGGGCCCCAGGGTAAATCCCAGCGTCCCTCCCAGGCCGAACAGGGATATGGCCAGTCCGGTACGCCGGCCGGCGTAGACCGAAACCATTCCGGCCGCCGTGGGATGATAAATGGCCGAGCTGATCGAACCCAGACCGATCAGCATCAGAACCATCCAGAAATAGGGGGCAACACCAACCATGGGGATACAGAGCGCCCCCACAAACGAACCGATCAGAAGAATGACCCGGGTTTTATAGCGATCGGCCAGATAGCCGAAAACGGGCTGAATCAGAAACGCCATAAAGGTGGCTACGCCCGTTATCAGACCCACCTGGGCTAAACTCAGATCAAATTTGTTCGCCATAACCGGCAGCAGCGGCCGGATAAAGGACTGGAAAAAATCGCCGATAAAATGAATCAGAAACAGTGCAAAAATTGCTCTTTTATTGATTTGGCTGGTATCGGTCACAGGCATTCTCACTCGGGTAATTTTTTGACCCCGCACCTCTACCATTTTGGCCTGCAACGGTAAAGAGGAATCGGGGGAAAAGTGCCTAAATTGCCTAAAATGTATAAATGCCTAAAATTATGGAATCCTGCCCATTTTAATTATAATAAGCGAGTACAGAAACCCGTTTCTGTATTTAAAAAGCAAAGATTTCGGCGAACCCATCCAAGGTCTGAGGCAAAATAAAACATTTCAAAGACAACCAAATCGATAGAACCAATTGAAATCTGTGATTTGTTTCGAATTTAAATTTTGTGATTTGAGATTTATTTGTTATTTGGGATTTGTAATTTGGATGTTGTACGATGTCATTTTGAAAAAGTAGATATTATTAATACAATCCGGGTGTTGTAGATCTTATATAAGGCATGGCACTAGGTTCGCAGGTAGGAGGCGCCGTTGATATCGATGACGCAGCCGGTGAGATAATCGGTGCCTTCGGACGCCAGGAACAAGACCACCCGGGCAACTTCATCCGGACGCGCCACGCGGTTTAAAGGGCTCTGGGCCCGGATGGCATCGCCCGGAGGACCGGCGAGCACGGATGCGGCCATGTCGGTTTCCACAAATCCGGGGGCAACCGCATACATGAAGATGTTGTGGGGGGCCAGGGCCTGGGCCATGGATTGGCTGAAGGCGTTGAGTCCGGCCTTGCTGGCGCCGTAAGCCGGGGCATCCGGTTCCCCGCGAAAGGCACCGCGCGAGGTGATGTTGATGATTTTACCGCCGCCGCTTTTGATCATATGACGGGCCACATGAAAAGACAGATGGGCCGGCCCCATCAGGTTGGTGAAAATGGTCTTTTCCCAACTGCGCTGCCAATCCTCAAAAGTAGTTTCGGCAACGGGATGAAATTCATAGATCCCGGCATTGTTGACCAGCACATCGATTCTGCCCATTTCCCTGACCGCTTTTTGCGCCATTTTACCGACAGCCGAAGCATCGGATAGATCCGCCTGAATCATCCAATGCGAATTGCCGGCAAGGCCCGCCCGGGTTTGTTCGGCAGCAGCCCGGTTATTGTGAAAATGGATCACAATACTGGCACCCCGTTCGGCAAACTGGCGCGCGATCTCACGCCCGATACCGCGGGATGCCCCGGTTACCATCACCACTTTGCCTGAAAATTCTGTTTCCATCCTTAACGTATCCTTCGCGGTAGAATATCACCCGATTGCGTCCGGTGTCATTGCTGCGGGCTAAAAATATTTTCTCTGGTTTTACCCGAAATTGCCGGTGACGCCGGAACCGTATCCGGAGGCAGGTTGCAGCCGCACGCGGCTCGCGCAGCGGATTCCAGGCGTCGATCCCAGTAAAGGGTATCGCCTTTTTCACAAACCCAATGCCGGTGGTAGTGGTAGCAGCGGATGCGAACATCATCCGCGGGACAGGTCATGAAATATTCCCCCGATCCGTAATAGTCCGAAGGTTTGTGCTCAAAAACGATCTCCTTGCAACTTCCCGCCAGACTGATGCCGCAAAGGCTGCCGATCAGCAACAAGTGGAAAAACATAAAACAAAAGAATCCACAACGGGTTTTGAAGGGCCGAAAGTCCATAAAATCCGATCACATCTTCAATAACTTTTTTTTGTTTCTTTTCAGCTGATTAACGTTCGCTGTTGGACGTTCGGTGTTCGCTGTTCAAATTCTTGGTTCCTCCCACAAATACCTGCTTTATTTTGATGCCGGCTATTTGCGAGGCATCCACAGCGAAAGGATCGGCGCTTAGAACCACGAGATCGGCCAGCTTTCCCGATTCAATCGTCCCCTTTTCTTTTTCTTCAAAAGCACTCCAGGCAGCGGTGGCGGTGAACATATCCAGCGCTTCGTGAAGGGAGACCCGTTCATCGGCGTTCGGGTGGTTGACCGCCGCCTGAATTCCAGCCAGCGGGTCATAAGGGGTCACCGGACTGTCCGATCCGCCGCAAATAGGGATCCCACGATCGAGGATGGTGCGGTAGGGGTGGACCCGATTGAGTCGGGCGGCACCCAGCAAGGTCGCATAGAATTCCATGTTCTGCTGCCCGATAAAAGCCGGAATGAAGGCCGGCTGCATGCCGGTCATAATGCCGGCTTTGGCCATCCTTTCAATCTGGTTGTAGGTCGGCAGCTCCAGATGTTCGATGCGGTGGCGGTGGTCGGTCCTGGGAAAATCCCGCAGGGCCTTTTCCATAGCCCACAACACCTGTTCAATCGACCGTTCGGATTCGCAGTGAACCGCGATCTGCAGCCCGGCCCGGTTGGCTTCTAGGATAAATTTATCCATGGTTGCCTGGCTGTATGTGAGTTCACCGTAATTATCGGGTTCGTCCGCGTACGGTTCGAAAAGGGCGGCGGTGTGTGCCTCAAAAGCGCCATCCGAACAGATGCAGCCGCCCACCCGGGGTAGGCCCAGCCCCTGCACTTCACTCAAATCCATGGACTGGTTATAGCAGACAATCCTCAGCGGAAGTTTATCCCGATTCGACCAAATCACTTTGGTGTCTCCAGGACCCAGATCACCGCCATCCAAAGCGTGCAGGGTGGTGATGCCGCTGCTCAGCGCCATGTGCGATGCCCTTTGCAGGAATTCAACTTTTTCCGAGTCCGCGATGAGCCTGCTCATGGCCGGATGAACAAACGTCAGGATGCCCGGGTCGCGAACGACACCTGTGGGTTGGCCGCCTGCCCGGTCGACACCGTCAAGGGCCGGCGGCAGATTGATGAGCGCTAGCGCTTTGGAGTTAAACGAGCACATGTGGCAGGTGGCATGCAATATAAAGACCGGATGGTCCGGACACACCCGGTCCAGATCCGTGCGGTCGGGCATCCGTTTTTCGGCAAGGTTCTGTTCGTTGAGATAACTGCCCCGGATCCAGACTTCTTTGGGGGTTTGCCTGGCCTGTTGGGCCATTTTCTCCAGAATTTGGTCGATACCTTCAACATCATTCAGATGCACGGCAGCGGCCATCAGACCCGTCAGCATCATATGCTCATGGGTGTCGATAAAGCCGGGCAAAACGGTTTGGCCCTCAAGATCCAGCACCGGCCACCCCTGATCAATAAAGCTTTGAATTTCGGCATTGCTGCCAACTCCGGAAATCCGGTCCCCTTGAACGGCCAGTGCCTGGGCGCGGGGGGCAGAGTTTTTCATGGTAATGACGTTGGCATTCTGAATAACGAACCTTTCTTGCATGTGAATCTCCCGCTAGAGTGCTCCGTATTAGGCATTTTTTTCGTGGGTTTCGTGTCCGAATGGCAACTTTCCGACTTCACGCCGCCTGAAGCGCGCCAAACGACTGTCGACCCAATCGATAAACTGCATCAGGCCGCCCGGAAAGAATAAAATGATCGCACAAATTAAAGCCCCCAACAACGCCAGGCGCAGGGTGCCAGCCAGACGCAGAAACTCATTGCCGAAAACAATGATGACCGCCCCGAGCACCGCCCCCGGAAATCGCCCAACGCCACCCATTTCCATCATGGCGATGGTTAAAAGAAAGGGTTCGATCCCTAACGTCGTCGGGGAAATGTCACCCAGATAATGCACGTAGAAACCGCCGGTAATTCCGGTCAAAAATGAAACCAGGGCAAAGACCTTGAGTTTTTCTTTGTATTCACTGACCCCCAGCGCCGTGGCAAAGTCTCCGGAATCCCTTAAAGCTACGAAAGCCAGGCCTGTCGACGAATGGATGACTTTGTATATGATGGTGAGGATAAACAAAAATAGAACAAAAGTAATATAATAGCTCTGCATCCGGGTGATGCCTTCAAAAAGCGGCGGAATATCGTGAAGCCCCATGGCGCCGCCGGTGATCGAGCGTGTCTGGGTCAAAATGGTGGGCAAAGAATCGGCAAAAATCAACGACAGCAGCGCTATATAGATTCCGCTTAACCTTAAGGCGGGCAGGCCGACAAAAAACGTTACCAGCACCATGCTGGTCAGCCCCCCCAGCACGATGCAAAGCCAGGGCGACCAACCGAAAGTCTTGCACAATATGCCCGAGGCGTATCCGCCGATGGCAAAGTAGCCGATATTGCCCAAAGAAAATATCCCGGCGTAGCCCATCAGCAAATTCCAGTTGGATGCCACCAGCGCCCATATGAAAAAAAGAATGAAGATGTGCATGATGTAGGAGTCGCCGTGAATAAGCGGGTAGATGGCGATAAACACAAGGCCGAGTATAATCCCAATTTTTTTCCAGTTAAAAAATGCTGACATCATCATTACGCATACCTGTAATTACGCTTAGAGCGTTCGTCCACCCGCCAGACCCTGGGGCCGCAAAAGCAGGATGATTACAAAAATAACAAACCAAACCGGCCAGACCCAGAGGGAACCCATGTAAAGGGTCACGAAGGCTTCGGCGATCCCCATGACAAAGGCGGCATAGACAGCCCCGGTGGCGCTGCCCAAGCCGCCGAGCACGACGATCACAAATCCCTTGACCATCCAGTCCCAGCCGATGTGGGGGGTCATATAATATTTTGTTCCCAGCAGAACCCCGCTGAAACCCGTCACCACCGTGGCCAGGGCAAACGCATAGCCGAATATCCTATTGATGTTGATGCCCACGATTCTGGCACCATCCATGTCTTGGGCTACGGCCCGCATGGCCTGGCCAAACCAGGTCTTCTTCAGGAAAAGGTTTAAGGCGATAATGAAGATTAAAACGATGGTGATCAGACTTATGTCGTGCCAGTTAACCCGCACGAATCCGATCTTGAGGGCTCCGTTAAAAAATTCCGGAATGTTTTTGACCCGGGGCCCGAATGCCTGCAGGGTCAGGTTTTCCAGGAGAATCCCCATGCCGAGCAGAAAAATGATCGTTGAAAATTCCCAGTTGGGTGTTTTAAGAAGCGGGTTGATGGTCGCCTTGAAGAGCATCAGTCCGAAAAAAAACATAATGACCATGGCGATCAGCGCCGAGGGTATAAAACCAAGGCCGGTTTGGGTCAGGAAAAACCAGGTAAAGTACCCGCCCAAAACCGCCACGATGCCGTGGCCGAAATTAAATACGTGAATGACGCCGTAAATGATGGTTAACCCCAGCGCCATGGTGGCATAAAGGGAACCCGATATCAGGCCGCTTAACAGTGTATTGATGATATCCCTGATGGCACACCTCCTGTTGTGGACTGAAGCTGCTGTCTTTTCCGGCAGGTGCTGTAAATTTTTTACGACCTTGCCGGATATTTCACGGACTAAAAATAGGCCTTTTCAATCTCCGCCTTGCTGATTTGGCCGGCCGGTTTTTCCATGACAACCTGGCCTTTTTTAAACAGATAGACCCTGTCGGCCAGCTTCAGCGAGTAATCGACTTCCTGTTCAACAATTAAAACCGTCATGTCGGTTTCATTTTTTATCTTTTCAATGGCGCCAAAGACCGCCTTTTTCATAATCGGCGACAATCCGATGGAAGGCTCGTCGATCAACAGCAGAGACGCCCCGCTCATCAAACCGCGACCCACGGCCAGCATCCGGCTCTCGCCGCCGCTGAGCGTTGCGGCAATCTGGTGTTCGCGCTCTTTAAGCCGGGGGAACAGCGCCAAAACATAATCCAGGTTTTCATCGACGTTGGCGCGGGCCTTGCGGTTGTAAGCCCCGAGTCTCAAATTTTCCAAAACAGACATGTCCGTGAAAAGGTTTCTGGCTTCAGGAATATAGGCGATGCCTCGTTCGACGATTTTCTCGCTGGGCATGGCCGTGATGTCTTCCCCCATATATTTAATCGAACCCGCGACCGGGGGGTGAAGGCCGGCAATGGCCTTTAAAAGCGTTGATTTACCGTGCCCGTTGGGACCGAACAGCGCCACCACTTCGCTCTCAGGAAGTTTCAGGGACGCTTTTCGCAAGACCTGGAGCTCACCGTAAAAACTGTCGATCGCCTGGATATCCAGGGCGGTTTTAGCGCCGTTTCGGTTTTGACTCATAGCCCATCCTCCCCTTCGCCAAGATAGCACTCAACCACCTTTTGATCGCGACACACGGCCGCAGGGTCTCCCACACCAATCACCGCACCGTTGTGCAGGATCAGCATCCGATCGGAAACATCGATCAGAGAGTCGAGAATATGCTCAATGATCAGAATCGTGGTTTCCTGTTCGTGGTTGATTTTGCGCACCGCCGCCAAAAAATCTTTGATCTCCGCCATTGAAAGCCCGGCCAGAGGTTCATCGAGCATCAGAAGGCGGCAGCCGGTTGCCAGGCAGGCGGCCATCATCACCAGCTTGGTCGTGTAAAGATCCAGATTGCTGGCTAGGGTGTCCTTAAGCGATGTCAGGCTCAGAAAATCAAGTTCAGCCCGGATTCTTTTTCCCAGCCCGCGCCCGTCATGTCCCCCAAAGGTGGCACCGACCCGGATGTTGTCATAAACAGTAAGGGTTGGAAACGTCCGGGGAATTTGAAAGGTACGGGCCAATCCCAAGTGACAGATTCGATGCGCCTTCAGCCGGGTGATATCTTTGCCGTCGAACACAATTTGGCCGGTCGATGGCGGAAAACTTCCGGAGACGACGTTAAACAGGGTGGACTTGCCGGCCCCGTTGGGGCCGGCAATGCCGAAAATTTCACCCTTTTGCACCGTCATATCCACATCGACCAACGCCTCGATATTTCCAAAGGTCTTGGATACTTTCCTGGTTTCAAGAATCATGGATAAATCCGTCCTCCGTCAGCGCCTATTCGTGCCGTTACGTTCAAATCAAAAAGGCTGCGGGCGTGACCGCACCAATGCATTGGTTCCAGCACCGAAGATGAGTGCGTTTTTATTTTTTGATCCAGGGCGGCTTGCGATATTTGGCTTTTTTAAACCGGCCCGGAGCCGTCTGCAGACTTTTGCCATCCCAGATCTGGTGCCAGATCAAGGGCATCAGATATTCACCCGGAATCGCCGACTGATCTTTGGGGTTGAACACAAAAAGGCCGGCCATGCCGTCATAGGCCGTCTCCCGAATCAGGCGGGCGATCTCACGGTAACAATCGACACAACCGGCTTTTTCGACGGCCTGGACCCAGAGGTCAAAGGCATCCCGGGTAGCCACCGGGTAAAAGCCGGCCGGATCTTTTTTGAATCGGGCCACCCAGCGTTTCTTATATGCTTCAAATTTAGGTCCATATTCATCGGCACCCGCCACCCAGATCAAGCCATCGGCAGATTTTCCGGCCAGTTCCAAGAACTCAGGGATCGACGGTGTGTACTGCATATAAACCAAAGCATCGATACCATCGTCACCGAAGCGGTCCGAGAATTGCTTCATGAAGCGCGCCGCATCGGTGGGATCCAGATTCCAAAAGGTCACAAAGGCCGGCTGAGCCGATTCGATCCGGGATAAGATCGGGCCCCACTGGGCCACACCGAATTGCGTGGTTTCGTTGATAACCACCTCGTATCCTTCTTTTTCCACGCGCCTGGCAAACTCGTCGGCCGGCATCACATTGTAGGCATAATCGACCTTGATAATGGCGATTTTTTTGTTGGGTGGTGTCCAGCCCATCTCTTGGGGGATATTGAACAGGTCATTGGCGGCGCTGACACCGTAGTCCGTGTCGTTAAAGGTATACTGAAAGCAGTTCCAGTATTTTTCGGGATTTTGGGCAACCGGCGCCGTACACAGCGTCATGGCATTGCCGTGCAAATAGGGCACGTCGTACTGGCCGAAAACTTTGGTATCAACCCCGCCGTCGTCGTAGCCGGTAATCACAACATCAACCCCGGCTCCGATCAGCCGCTCGCCCACCGCTTTTATTTTTTCAGCCTCCAGGCCGCCGACGTCACCGAACTTGAGCTCCAGCTGGCGGCCCAAAAGTCCACCGGAAGCATTCTTTTCCTCAACGGCCAATTCCAGTGCCATTTTCATCTGCTCCCCGTCACTGGCATAGGGGCCGGTCAATGGTAAAGGGGTTCCGATCAAAATAGGTTTTTCGGCTAAAGCGGTTACTGCTGAAAAGCAAATCAGCAGACCCAAAACAGCGGTCATCAAAATTCTTTTGCGCTTCATTTTTACCCTCCTTTTCAAGATTGGTGACATTAAGATAGCGGTTGATAAATTTCAGGCCTTCGGTCTCTGAGATAATTTACGCTGCTGCTTCTTGCTTTTGCTAATCTGCTAAGATCTATTTCAGCAATTAACAGGGCCGGTTCAAACGTGTCCGCCCTGACCAGGATACGTCCCATCGGATCCACAAGACTGCTGCTCCCGCAAAAGACAAGATCCTTTTCCTGACCGATCCGGTTGGCTAACGCCAGAAAGACCTGATTTTCCATGGCCCTGGCCGTTACATAGACATTCTGATGATCGCGCCAGGGGTGCATATTGGCGGTGGCGACCAACACCACCGCCGCGCCCTGCAATGCAATCATCCGGGCCATCTCCGGAAATTCGAGATCATAACATATTAAAAATCCGGTGCACCCCAAGGGAGTTTCTAAAATTACAATTTTGTTGCCGGCGGCAAAATATTTTTTTTCTTCATCATACAAGTGGATTTTGCGGTAAACCGCCTGGATGTCTCCCCGATCAGACAGACACACAAGGGAATTATATATTTTGCGGGAGGCTGGATCCAATTCCGGAAACCCCATGCATATACAGATTTGATTCCTTTTTGCTATTTGGGCCAATGCATCAATAGCGGGGCCTGAAACGGCTTCCGCCAGTTGATGAATATCATCACCCAGCGCATAGCCGGTTAAAAACATTTCGGGAAATAATACCAGTCGGGCATTCTGTTCGGCGGCAGATTTAATCAAACCAGAGGCTTTTTCGATATTTCGAGCCTTTTCTCCCAGGATGCAATCGTCTTGTACTATAGCGATACGAGCCAATCGGTTCACACCTCCCGGTCACCCACTGACAACATGGCAATTCACCCAACCCGGATGGCAACCCCGGGCGGCAAGCCATCTGCCAAATTACCCGTCCAGCGGGGCTTATTCAACTACGATCTTGAGTAACTCTAAATAGGTTTCCGGCCGTCGGTCCCGGTAAAAGTGAAACAGGTCCCTGAATTCCCGGATTTGCTTAAGATCCAGCTCGGCTGCGACCACCTGGTCGCTCTGGTTATCGCCCCGGGCCAACACGTCGCCAAAGGGATTGCTGATAAAGCTGCCGCCATAAAAGTGCATGTCATCCTCCCGGCCCACGCGGTTTAAGGCTGCAATAAAAAGCCCGTTGGCGATGCCATGGGACTTTATCACGGTTTCCCAGGCCGCCTGGGAGCTGTATTCGGGACGGTCGGGCTCACTACCGATGGCCGACGGATAAAAGATTATTTCAGCACCCTTCATACCTAAGATGCGAGCCACCTCGGGAAACCACTCATCCCAGCATATTCCCACCCCGATGGTCGCATAAGCAGTATGAAAGACCGGATAGCCCAGGTCCCCGGGGGCAAAATAATATTTTTCTAAATATTGTGGGCCCTCAGGGATATGAACTTTTCTGAACTTTCCGGCGATCGATCCGTCCGCATCGATTATCACTGCGGTATTAAAGTTGATCCCCGGTCGGGCGCATTCATAAACCGGTACGATGATGGTCAACTTATTTGCGGCTGCAATTTTTTGCATGACTGCTACGGATTCATCCGGCAGGGGGCGTGCCAGGCCGTAATTATTCACATCTACGGTCTGGGGGAAATATCTGCTGGCGAATAATTCCTGCAGGCAGACAATATTGGCACCGTTTGCGCCTGCCTGTTGCACCATGGCAGCGGCTTTGTCGATGTTTTGCTGCATGTCGGCCCCGCACGACATCTGAACCAATGCGACGTTAACTGTCATCTTTTAAACACCCTTTTCCTGTAAAATCGATCCGCTGTTAACACTGCTGCGCACCCTGCCCGAGAGCAGGTTGACAATTCACGGCTGGCTTATTATCTAATCCTGTATCGTTTTGTGTGGTGCACAATACGTGCACCACATAACCATATCCCGCAGATTAAGGTTGAAATCTGCAAATCACATCTAACGGCGCGGGTTCAGACCGCTAGTGCGCCTTGGCCCGGGTCCAGGCTTCATCCATAATACGGTTGTCCTTGCCCAGGTCTTTCGTGAAGAAAAGGGTTTTCATGAGTTCCGGCGGCGGCCACACACCGGGATTTTGCAGGTCTTCTTTGTTCAGGTAAGGCTTGGCAGCATCATTGGGGGTTGCATAATGATTGTAATTGGTCAGCGACGCATTGACCTTGGGATCCAGAATCCAGTTGATCCATTTATGGGCCGCATCCGGATTGGGGGCTTGGGCCGGTATGCACATGGAGTCAAGCCATATCTCGCTGCCTTCCTTGGGCACCACAAATCCTAAGTTTTTCGGATCCTCGTCGATGGCCTGAATGGCATCGCCGTTGTAAACAATGGCTGCGTTGGCCGAGCCGGCGACAACATCGTTTTTGCCGCCCACACCACCTTTGAATCCCAAACAACTTGGACGTTTTTTGGTTTGAATCAGCAAGTCTGCTGCAGCCTTTAGCTCCTTTGGATTTACGCTGTTAAAATCACTGCCTTGATAAAGCAGGGCGATGCCCATCATTTCGCGCACCGAGTCAATCAGGGCAAACGGCCCCGGATCCTTTTGGGGGTCAAAAATGATTGACCAGCTTTGAGCGTCGGCATCTTTGATGCGGTCCTTGCGATACATCAGACCCACCGTGCCCCACTGCCAGCCGGCTGAGTATTTGTTGCCCGGATCGAAGGTGGTTTCCTTGAATTTTGCGCCCAGATTCTTCAGGTTTGGAATCTTAGATTGGTCCAGGGGCTGGATCAGCTTCAGGTTGATCAGGCTGGGCATGATGTAGTCCGATGGCACGATAATGTCATACTGGGAGACGCCGCCGGCCTGGAGTTTGGCCATCATTTCCTCGTTGGATTCGTAAAGATCCAGCCGCACTTTGATTCCGGTTGCCTTCTCAAAGTCCTTGGGCATGTTTTCCTCGTCCATGTATTCTGACCAGATGAAGATCTTGAGTTCATCGGCCGCAGCGAACGCAATCCCGCCCCAAAGAACCGACAATGCCACCAGTAGATAAACTAATTTTTTCATTTTCTCCTCCTTTCACTTGCTTCAATTGATCAAAAATGCTCAATTGAAAGTTAATTGTTATTCGTTATATGTTAATAGTTAAATGTTCATCGATCTTTCAGCCAAAATAACTAATAACTAATAACCAATAACAGCTGTTTATGACCTTTATCTTTCTTTACACGGTACTATTAAAATCAACTAATATTGCATAAAGTCATTTCCTCGTTAACCGCTCCATACCAATAATCATAACGACGGTAATCAACACCACCAGGGTGGACAGGGCATGAATCTGGGGTGTGACGCCGCGCCGAACCGCGGCAAATATATACAGTGGCAAGGTTACCGATTCGGGACCGGCCGTAAAAAAGCTGATCACAAAGTCGTCCAGCGAAAGGGTGAATGCCAGCATGGCACCGGCCACAATCCCCGGCAGCAGCAGGGGTAGGGTAATGCGCCACAACAAATAGGAGGTGCCGGCAAAAAGATCCCGGGCGGCCTCCTCCACATCCCGGCCGATGCTGACCAGCCGGCTGCGAACCACCAGGGCCACAAAAGATATCTGAAATGTAATGTGCCCGATAATCATGTTGAGCAGCCCCGGCTCAAACTGGGAAGAAGCCAACCGCAATAAACCAAAAGCCACCACCAGAGCTGCCGCCAGAATAATGTCGGGAATCACCACCGGGATGTGCAGGACTAAATCCAGAACGGTATTTGTTTTGCGGTTCCATGGAAAACGGTCCATGCCGATGGCCAGCACGGTTCCCAGGATGGTGGCGATAACGGTGGAGACCACCGCTAAAACCAGGGTGTTTGCGGCCGCCTCCAGAATAAATTCGTTATGAATCAGTTTAATGTACCAATCCAGAGTAAAACCGCGCCAGACCAGCCCGTAGCGTGTCGCATTTACGGAAAAGACCGCCACGGCCACCAGGGGCAGATATAGGAATCCCACCGTAAACATGGCCGTGGCAGTTATCAGTGGATGGGACCTTCTCATATGTATTCAATATCCTTGCTTCTGCGTCGATACAGCTGCAGACTGATCATGGTCAGGACCATTAAGCCCATACTGATCGCAGCACCAAAAGGCCAATCCCGGCTGGAGCCGAATTGCTGCTGAATGAGATTGCCCACCAGCATATACTTTGCCCCGCCGAGCAGGTCCGGCACGACAAACATCCCCATTGCAGGGACAAAGGTCAGGATGACGCCAACGGAGAGCCCCGGCAGTGTCTGCGGTAAGATGGCCTGGGTAAACACGCGTACCTTGGAAGCATATAGATCCTGGGCCGCTTCGACCAGCGACCAATCCAAACGCTCGACGCTGGAATAAAGGGGCAACGCAACGAAAGGTAAAAACATGGATACCATACCCAGGTACACGGCAAAGGCATTTGGATATAAGGGACTGCCGGCCGGGATCAGACCGATATAAGACGCCAATTTGGCAAACGGCATTTCCGGGGCCAGGATCAGAAACCAGGCGTAGGTTCGAATGACCATATTGGTCCAAAACGGTATGATCACAAGGGTCAACCACAGGTAGCGGGTCCGCTCGGGCCGGGCACAGATGAAAAATGCCAGCGGATAGGAAAGGATTACGGAAATAGCCGTTGTGACAAAGGCAACCCAAACGGAACGCAACACGATGATAATATAGTCCGCGGTCCAACCGAACAAGCTGAATCCGGCCAGACGCTGATAATTTTCAATCGTGAAATTCCACTCCAGTTGCCCGTAGGTGCCCCGCGTAGCAAAACTGACCACAATCAGCACCAATCCTGGAAGCACCAGAAACACCATCAGCCACAGCATTCCGGCCCCCAGAAAAACCAGACCCCGTTTGGTGAGATTCTGCCGGGTGGTTAATTCGCCGTACCAGACGAGCAGTTTATTCATCTAAAATCACCAATCCTTCGACGGGAAGTTCCAACCAGACTTCGTCGTCAACCCCAAAGTCGCGTTGGGCCGGTGTTCGGACCCGCAACGGGCCCGGTTCCAGCCAGAGATCAACGTTGGTTCCGCGATAAATTGCCTCGGTTACTTTCGCTTGGACGCCGTTATTCTCCGGCGCATGATCAACGATGCGAATACGTTCGGGACGGATAGCCACCGTTCCCTGGGTCCATTGGGGCGTCGTGTTAAGTTTCAAAAAGCCCACGTCGGTTTCAACACCGCCGTCGGCCCCCCGCCCCTGAATCAGGTTGGCGGCCCCCAAAAATTCAGCCACAAAACTCGTTTTCGGCTGTTCGTAAACCTCTTTGGGGGTGCCGAACTGAACGATCTTTCCCTCACTCATCACGGCGATACGATCGGAGACCACCAGGGCTTCGGCCTGGTCATGGGTCACCAGGATGAAAGTCTGGCCCAGCTTGCGCTGTAATCGCCGCAATTCCACCTGAACCTGGGCCCGCAATCGCGCATCCAGCGCCGACATGGGCTCATCCAGCAGCAACACATCGGGTTCATTGACCAGGGCCCGTCCCAGAGCCACCCGCTGCTGCTGACCGCCGGAGAGTTGATGCGGAAAACGGTCGGCCATTTCCTCCAGGCCCAGCATTTCCAACCGTCTGTCGACACGGGTTTGTACCTCATTGGAAGGAAATTTGCGCGAGCGAAGCCCGAAGGCCACATTTTCAAAAATGCTAAGATGGGGAAATAGCGCGTAACTCTGAAATACGGTGTTTACCTGCCGCTTGGTGGCAGGCAGCGAAGTAATATCCCGGCCGCCTAAAAGCACCTGGCCGGTGTCCGGCAGTTCCAGTCCTGCGATAATGCGCAACAAGGTTGTTTTGCCGCAGCCGGAAGGACCCAGCAGGGTAAAAAACTCACCCTCATGGACATCCAGGGTGACATCGACCAGCGCCTTGACCTCGCCAAAATTTTTGTCAATGTTAATGACCGAAAGGCCCTTTTCATTTCTGGTACCCATAAGTGTATTCCTGTTCTCGTAGGAGTTGCTGTATCCAGCCCAGGTTTATTTAAACATCTCAATGGGCCAAATGAACGGCCTCAAATCCCAAATTTCAATATCCAAATTCCAAATAATCTTCAAATCCGAAATCCCAATTACCGAAACCTTTCAGTAATCATATTCATTTTCCGGAATCACAAAGTCGGTTTGGAATTTTGAATTTTTGTCATTGGAATTTATTTGATATTTGGTTTTTGGTGCTTGGAATTTCCAGTTACATGATTTTTATCAAGCACGGTGTATCCAGCATCCGGTACCAGGTATCCAGAGACCAGCTGCCAGTAACCAGCGTCAGCATCATCCCATATAATGTACCGTCCGGGGAACCCGCACCGCTTCTTTGCGAATATTTTCCGCCAGCTGGTGCCGCTTTTGGGCCGGAGAGCCTTGTGTGATACGCTGCTTCATCTGGGTTCCCCGCAGTTTGCGCGAAATACTGTCCGGCTCCATAAAAACAAGGGCGCCGAATTCACATTCGGATACGCAGGCCGGCGTCCCGCCGCACAGGTCACACTTATATGCCTGACCGGATTCACTTTGCTCGATCATGCCGTAAGGGCAGGCGGTTACACAATCACCGCAGCCATCACATTTTCTGTTATCCACCACCACAATCCCGCGTTCATTTTTAAAAATGGCATCCTCCGGGCAGGCATCCAGACAGTCCGGCTTGGGACACTGAAAGCAAATGCTCGGCACGGAGTAACCATGCAGCGGAAAGTTATTAATCTTAAGCCGGGCCCTGGCCGGCATGAACAGGCCCTCTTTGACCGCCGAACAGGCATACGCGCAGCGGTTACAACCTGTGCAGCGGTTGGGGATAGCCAAAAGATGCTTTTCCATGTATTCCTCCGTAACGCATTTAGTGGCGCCGTGACGACAGTTTATTGTCGATGTTGATTGAGTTGCTGTATTTTAAAGTAGCCAATGAACTAAAGTTTAAAATGACTAATCCTCCTATAAGCTGGCGGGCCAAAATGAGCTAATCCGCCGGATGCGGACTATCACTTAAAGATCCTGCAATCCAAGCTCATTCAACTTTACCTCCCCGGGTTTTCCGTCTTCATCCCAGCCCCTCAGATGATAGTAGAGCGCTTTCATCTTTTCCAGGTTCTCTTGGCTCAAAACCCGGCCATCGTGGGGACCTTTTTTCAGGGCCTGTTTGGTGATTTTATCGGGCAGGGTATCATCCCGGGCACTGAATCCGGCCTTGAGGTTGAACAATCGATTCAAATTCCAGATGCGCTCCCCGGCCTTGGCGAGATCCTGACCTGAAATCTGCCGGCCCAGACCGGCGGTCAGCATATCGGCCATCATGGCCGTATCCACCGAACCCCAAAAATCACAGAAACACATCGACCACTTGGCCGCATTGGCATTTTGCTGGTCAATCACATTGCGGGTCAAGGTCTTTATCTTAAACGGATCTTCGGCAAAAATGGGAAAAGCCCGCAGGTGGCAGGCGCCGCGCTCGCTGGTGGCATAGGCCAATCCCATTCCGTAACTGCCCCGCGGATCATAGGCCGGCATCTCCAGTCCTTTCACGTGAGCAGCTTGATCGGCAACACCATATTTGGCCGCTAACCCGGCGGCGCCCATTGCTAAGTCTTTGCCGCGTTCCGTGCTCAAGTCGGCGATTTCAATTACAACATCCAGATAGCCCTGAATCCCGCCAAACTTCAGTCCGAAATCGTGGACTCCCGACTCACTCAACTCCATAGCCAACCCGATGGTCGCACCGGTGGACATGGTATCAAGCCCCTTATCATCGCACAGCCGGTTAAAGCGCATCACCTGTTCCAAATCGTTGATTTCACAGTTTGAACCGCCCAGGCACAGGGTTTCGTATTCCGGCCCTTCCATCTCGATCCCGTTAACGGAAGTAAAATTGCCGCAGCCCAGCGGACAGGATGCGCAGGCCCGGTCGCCGATCTTAACGGCCTGAATGGCTTCCGAATCCAGTTTATGGCGGCTGTTATTGACGCCGGCACTATAATTTCGGGTCGGATGAATCCCCATTTCATTGGTCACATCAATCAGCAGCGGCGTGCCGGTTTTTTTGGCCCACAGATTTTGATCGGTGAACAAATCGGCCGCCTGGTGTCCGGAAACGGTTTCCCAGAATACCCCCATGTTCGCCACCTGAACGCCGCCAGAACCCCGACAGGCAATGGCTTTTAATTTTTTTGAGCCGAACAGCGCACCGGCACCGGCGCGTCCCATCTGGCGATAAGCATCGGAGCCGATGCAGGCATAGGTCAGTAAATTTTCGCCGGCCGGCCCGATGGACAGGCTTTTCACGTCCGGTCCCAGCGTTTGGGCCATCCATTCTTCGGTCGCAAAAATACCCTGGCCCCAGATCTCGCCGGCGTCTTCAATGCGGATCCGGTCATCTTCAATGCGCAGGTAGACCGGACGATCGGCCCGCCCCGTAATGACAATGCCGTCAAAGCCGGCGAACTTGAGCTCCGGCCCAAAGGCCCCGCCGACGTTGGATTCGAATATGGTCCCGGTATGCGGTGACTTGGAAACCAGACACAGGCGCGAGGCGGTCGGCGCCAGGGTGCCGCACAGCGGCCCGGTCATAATGACAATGGCATTATCGGCCGCCAGGGGATCGACTTTGGGATCGACCAGGTCATAGAAGTAGCGGGTGGCCAGACCCCAACCGCCAATGTAATCTTGCAGCCATTCCTGCCGGATGGGTTTGGGTTCGGCTTTGCGGTTCGTCAGGTCCACATGCAGGACCTGACCGGCATATAGGTTCATCGGCACCGGACGCCGCGGCACATCGATCGTCTTGAACACGTCTTCGAGACGGTTTAAAACCTCATCTAAAATCTTCTGGGGTACATTTAAGGCCGGCTCAAAACGGATCGTGCGGGCGTTGGTCAGGGTACCGGCGGTCAGTACGCCCCGCGAGAACAAACCGGCGGCGACTTTGTACCCGATGCCGTCGGTGGGAAATTCCATGCCGATCAGCAGGCCCAGCCCGCGGGCTTCGGCCAGCACGCCGGGATAACGCTCCTGCAGCAGCTCTAGTTGATTTAACACATACTCGCCTTTGGCCCTGGCCTGACCGGCCAGATCCTCCTCAAGCAATACGGTAATCGCTGCCAATGCCGCCGAGCAGGCCAGGGGATTGCCGCCGGTGGTGGTGGTATGCATAAACGGGTTGGGTTCCAGACATTGCCAGACTTCGGGGGTGGAGAAAAAAGCCGACATCGGCACCACGCCGCCGCCCAGCGCTTTTCCCAGACAAAGAATGTCCGGTGTGACCTTCCAGTGGTCGACGCCGAAGATCTCGCCGGTCCGGCCCATGCCGGTCTGGACTTCATCGGCAATGAGCAATACGCCGTAATGGTTACAAATTTCACGCAGCCGCGGCCAGTATTCATCCGGAGGCACCACGGCACCGGCCTCGCCCTGAACCGGCTCGGCCACCACGGCGGCAATATCGTCACCAACGGCTTTGGCCGTAGCCAGGGCCTGCTCGACGGCGTCGGCATTGCCGAAAGGCACATGCCGCACGCCTTCCAACAGGGGCAACAGCGGTTTGCGGAACATTTTTTTGCCCATCAACGACAAGGCTCCCAGAGTCTTGCCGTGAAAGGCTTTCAACATGGCGATAAAGCCCCTGCGACCCGTATAGAGTTTGGCCAGTTTCATGGCCCCTTCAACGGCTTCGGTACCCGAGTTGGCAAAAAAGCCGTATTGAATCTTTCCCGGTGTCAGCAGGGCCAGTACCCGCGCCAGCTGGGCTCGCAGGGGATCGAGCATCTCCTGGCTGTACTGCGGCGACCGGTCCAGTTGCGCTTTAACCGCCGCCACGATTTTAGGATGCCGGATACCGTATGAATACAGTCCAAAACCTCCGAGCAGGTCGAGAAACTCGCGGTCCAGTGCATCCACCAGGACCGAGCCTTTGCCGGTCCACTCCGTCACGGCAAAGCTTGTGGCCTCGGTTACCGACTTGCGGTAATCCAAAAAGCCTTTGTTGATGTGATCACGAAAATTGCGAACGGTTTTGCGCGCAATTTCCTTGCGGACGGCCAGCGGCGTCTGCGCGGCCGGCGTGAGAATCGTGTCCACCATTTGCTTGGCTTCCTCCAAGGCGGTCTTGATGTCCCGGCCCTTGTAATCGCCGGTATCGTCTTGATCGAAATCACGCATTTGTGACTCTCCAATTTTCTATTATGGTTATAAATTAATTAAACGCTCCGAAGCTTGAGCCTTGGGACCCCTAATCCAATGGAACCGGCTGGCCTTTGAGCATGGCCACGACCATCCGCTTTGAATAATTGGCGAATTCTTCAAATGGCTCATTTTCAGACAGAAAATGAGCATGATATTCCAGTCCTTCCATCAGCGTAATTATAATGTCGGCGGCCTTTTGCAGATTCTTTGCCTTTACGATGCCGGCCTTTCGATAAATTTCCAATTCAGCAACGAGATAATCTCTGAAATGTTTAAACATCGTTTCAAAGCGCTGTTTGATTTTATGGTTTCTGAAACTCAGATAGTAGAAACCGAAGTGTACGCCGGGGTCGATGGTCCGGGACCATTCAAAAGAAAAAATGGTATCCATCAGCGCAATAAAGCGCTGCTCCATATCTTGAATATGATCGAATTTGAGAAATTCAGGCGCTTCATATTTTTCAATCAGAAAGTCGACCAATTCGATGGTCATATTTTCTTTGGTTTTGAAATAATGGATGATTAAAGGCGGGTGGATATTCATGCGCTTGGCAATTTTACCGATGGAGGCACCTTCAAATCCTTCCTCAATCAGGACCCGATAGTAGTTCTCGAGTATCTCGGGTTTACGGGTATCGGCATTTTGATTTTTGCGCATGATGTCGATGATTGAGCGGGTTAGAAAATTTAATGAATGTTCAGTAAATAATGCTCTTAATATCTGTCTAAATTATTTGTCAATAAAAAAATTAAAAGAATCTTAATTTGATATTTCTATAACAAATATTTTTAAATTAGTTATTAAATATAATTCATTTTCGTTATTTCGGCCGCAGGGACCTGGAATATTTATACTTAAGACCAATCATCCGGTTTCCTGAAAAGAAATTAAAGAATCTTCCATGAATTGCCGATAATCTAAATTGATCGTTTCAGATATTAAAAAGAAATAATTTTGTTATATTTTCAGGTGATTCCATCGATATTTATATGGTGAAGGGTTTAAATTTTTAGGCTTTTTGTGGCGCAGCGTATTTAAGGCATACCTGTGATGTGCTTCACATATTTATGATTCTTTGCACTCCATTTCACAATTATATGCAATGGTTGACGTTTGACGTCAGCCCGATATCAAACCCGGGCTCTGTTTTAATTATCATAAAAAAATGGAAAATTTAATGCAGGATCACGCAAGGAAACCGGAAGTGTCCGATGACCGTTTAAAGAACGAAACCGGCAGTCGCCAGGATGCAAACAGGCCGCTTGAAAATGGACAAAATGAGGTCAATCAATTGATCTCATCGCTGCCCACAATTTTAATCGGCCTGTCAAAGGACAACAAGATCGTTCTTTGGAATTCAAAAGCGGAAAAAACATTCGAAAAAAATCTATCTGAGGTGATGGGATTGCCATTACAGCAATGCGGCATTGATTGGGACTGGGACAAAATTGCCGGTGGCATTTCTGAAAGCCGGACCGCCAGCCAGCCAATACGGGTGGATGATATTCGATTCCAGCGGGTGGACGGTGAAGAAAGATTTCTGGGTATGACCATCAATCATATCGATGGTGATGGCGATTGTTTGTTGGGGTCGACCATCATCGGAGCAGATATTACCGATCGCAAAAAACTGAATACTCAGCTGCAGCAGTCGCAAAAAATGGAAGCCATCGGACAGCTGGCTGCCGGAATTGCCCATGAAATTAATACGCCGACTCAATTTGTGGGGGACAATACCCGTTTTTTCCAGGATGCGTATCAGGATTTGCTTCAAATTATCAGGGAATACGAAGAGTTGGTTGATAAAGCAAAATCGGATGCATTAACCGGGCAACTAATCGCCGGTGCTGAAAAGCGCATTGCGGATATTGATCTGCCATACCTGGAGGAGGAAATTCCGATCGCCTTGGAGCACACGCTCAAGGGCGTGGAACGTATTACTAAAATCGTCCAGGCCATGAAAATATTCTCCCATCCGGGCATGATTATCAAAGAGCCTACTGATATTAATCAAGAAATTGAAAAAACAATTACCATCACCCGCAACGAATGGAAATATGTCGCCCGGATGGAGACCGATTTTGATTCGAACTTACCCGCGGTTCCCTGTTTCAAGGCCGAATTAAATCAGGTGATCTTAAACATGATTGTCAATGCCGCCCATGCCATTGCCGAGGCCAACGCAGACAACTCCTCGCAGCATGGCACCATTCGTATCCGCACCTATCACGAAGATGATTGGGCCAAAATTCGAATCAGCGATACCGGTGCCGGCATCCCGCAAGCTATTCGCCACAAAATATTTGACCTGTTTTTTACCACCAAGGGGCCCGGCAAGGGATCCGGACAGGGATTGGCCATTTCACATTCCGTTATTGTTGAAAAACACAAGGGATCACTGGACGTTGAAAGCCAGGAAGGTAAGGGCACCACTTTTGTTATCGGTCTACCGTTAGGACCTGAACCGGATGAAAATGAATGAAAACTTAAAAAAACGGATTCTATTCGTTGATGATGAGCCGATGGTATTAAAGGGCTTACAGCGGACGCTGCGTAAAATGCGTGATGTCTGGGAGATGGCCTTTGCGTCCAGCGCGCAAGAGGCTCTGGCAATCCTTGATAATAATCCCATGGATGTCATCATTTCGGACATGAAAATGCCGGAAATGGACGGCACCCAGTTGCTGGCTCAAGTCAAGCAGCGTCATCCGCAGGTCGTCCGTCTCATTCTTTCCGGCCATGTCGAACAGGAAACGACCATTAAATCCGTCCAGTTCGCCCATCAATGTCTTTCCAAACCGTGTGATGTTGAAGTATTAAAACAAACCCTGGCCAAACTGTTTGCCCTGCGTGATATCCTGTCCGACGAATCCATCAAAAAAATTGTTTCTCAGATTGAGTCCCTGCCAAGCCTTCCCGCCATTTACACGCAGATTATGGCAGAAATGCAATCAGAAGATCCTTCGATCAAAAATGTGGGGGCGATCATTGGCAGAGATATCAGCATGACCGCCAAGATCTTGCAGGTGGTCAATTCTGTTTTTTTCGGACTGCCCCAAAAAATAAGCAACCCGCAGCAGGCCGTCATGTTGCTTGGGCTGGAAGCCATCAAATCCCTGGTACTGTCCGTAAAAATTTTTTCCGAATTCAGTCAGAAAAAAAATTCCTGGTTTGATATGGATGCGATTTTTAATCACAGCATCTCAGTCAGCACCCATGCCAAGGCAATTGTCAGAAGTGAAAAGATGGACCAGGATGTGATCAATTATTCGCTGATGGCCGGTTTGTTGCACGATTTGGGCAAGCTGATTCTGGCCACAAACTTTAAGGACACTTACCGGCAATTGCTAACGGAATCTCAGAATTCAAACCTCGAATTATGGGAATTGGAGCATGAAACATTCGGTACCAGTCATGCTGAGATCGGCGCGTATTTGATGGGGTTGTGGAATTTGGAAAACCCGATAATAGAAGCCATTGCCTTTCATCACTGCCCGGCAAAAAGCGTCTCAACCCAAATGGGACTGCTGGCAGCCGTGCATGTTGCCAATGCACTGGTTCACGCAGACGGCTTGCCCCAAGATCAGCAAATGGATTTACAGTATGACGAGGAATACCTGGACCGGCTGGGAATCACAAATCGGATACCTGAATGGCGCCAGGTTTGTATAGCGTATGCCGAAAGGAATGCATAATAATGAGGACTAAGATCCTATTAGTGGATGACGATGAAATGCTGCTGGCAGGCCTCAAACGCCAGTTGCGCAACAGTTTCCGTGTGGAGACCGCAATCAGCGGTGAAGATGCGGTCAGGATGGTTGCAGAAAACGGCCCCTATGCCGTGGTGGTTTCCGACTACATGATGCCGGGTATGAATGGAATTGAACTGCTGCGCCGGGTTAAACAGACCAACCCGCATACGATACGGATGATGTTGACCGGGTCGGCCGATATGACCACCGCCATAAAAGCGGTCAACGAAGGCAGCATTTATAAATTTCATCCCAAGCCCTGTCCGGCTGAAACCCTGGGTGAAGCGATACAAAGCGGAATCGAAGCGTATCAAAAAGTGACGACCGACCAAACCCGGTTGAAAAAAGTTCAAAAACACTTGACGGACGCCAGCAGGCTTCAGCAAAAGCTGATGCCCAAATCCGAGCCACAGGTCGACGGATTTGACATCGCCGGCAGGAGCATCCCCTGTGATGAGACCGGCGGCGATTATTACGATTTTATCCATCCGGTTGAATGGGGTCAGGATAAAATCGGTATCGTGGTGGCCGATGTGATCGGACACGGCATTTCTGCGGCACTGTTAATGGCATCGGTCCGCGCATCTTTTCGAGAGCGCATCCTGAGTCCGGGCAACGGCGTTTCGATTGTCTCCGATGTCAACAAACGTCTGGTCCAGGACATCGAAGAGCTCAACCTGTTCATCACCATGTTTTACAGTGAAATAGATATTAAAGAAAAATGTTTCCACTGGGTGCACGCCGGACACGAATCAGCACTTTCCTATAATCCCGCCCCGGATACGTTTGAGATACTGGGCGGTGATGGGTTGCCACTGGGTGTCATGAAAGGTTGGGTTTATGAAGAAGCGATGATTCCAATTCATCCGGGACAGATAATTCTAATTGGAACCGACGGCATCAAAGAAGCCTGCAATCCACTAAATGAGCATTTCGGCAATGAACGTTTACAGATGATCATAAAATACAATCACCAAAAATCCGCCAGAGATATATTAGATGAAGTTTATAATGCGCTGGAACGTTTTCGCGGATCCGCTGAAAGAAAAGACGATGAGACCATGGTCGTCATCAAGGTCTTGTAGTTCAACCCGAGTTTCAGCCGTATTGACAAAATTTTTCACTTTCGCTAAATTCGCACTTGTTGTGCAGCGTTTTATTGATTTATGGATTGATGTATTTGTCCGATAAATTTCCCGCCGTTCTTGCAAAATCTTCCCCACTGATGCAGGAAGCAGCAATCCAGGAAATTCTGGCAAACAGCCATTGGACGCCCGCCGGCGCGGGCCTAACGGGGTAAGCAGCAGCTGACCGCTTAAATTAATGTTTATTATTTGTGAGCACCTGCCATGAACAACGAATCTACTACCGACCCGGCTGCAATAACCTTGGCGGATGTGAGCGATCTGGCCGCCATTGTCGAGTCCGCCCACAATGGAATTGTCCTTGTGGAGCGCTCCGGGAAAATTCTGGTCTTTAACCGGGCGGCCCTGGCGATGGTGCACAAACGCAGCAAAGATGTTCTCGGCTGCAATATTCAAGGGGTGTTTCCGGAAGTCTGGGTGGACATGAAGCAGATCCTGGAAACCGGCACTCCCCAGCTGGCGCGACAGGTGACCATCAACGGCAACGACATCATTGCCAACCGGACGCCGATCTGGCGCGCCGGCGAAGTTTCCGGCGTTCTAAGTATATTTCAGGATATTTCCGAATACGAGAAAGTGCTGGCCGAGCTGGAATCCTACAAACAGTTGAACGAGGAATTGGACGTCATCATCAATTCTTCCTACGACGGTCTTTGGATCTGCGACCATGAAGGTCGGGTGCTGCGGGTCAACCATGCTTCGGAAAAGATGAGCGGCGTCAAAGAAAAAGATGTGCTCGGCCGCCGCATGGAGGAGCTGGTAGCCGAAGGGCTTTTTGACAAATCCGCAACCCTGGAGGTTCTCAAAAATCAAACCGCGGTCACGCTGATTCAGCGGTTGAAGGACGGCCGCCACATTCTGGTGACCGGCAACCCGGTAATGGACCATCGCGGCCGGATCCGGCTGGTGGTGGTCAACGCCCGCGACATTTCCGAGCTCAACCGGCTGCACGCCGAGCTTGAGGAAAGCCGAGCCCTGAAGGAAAAGTACCATTCGGAGCTGAATCACCTGCATCGCTCCCGAAAAATCAGCGCAAAGATCGTGATCCGCAGCGCTGCCATGCAGCGGGTCTTTGATACCGCCATGCGCATCGCCCGGGTGAACTCCAGTGTCCTGATAACCGGCGAGTCCGGTGTCGGCAAAGGTCTGATCGCCCTGTTGATTCACGAAGCCTCCCTGCGGGCCGAGGGCCCCCTGATACACATAAACTGCGGCACCATACCGGAAAACCTGATCGAAGCCGAACTGTTCGGATATGAGAAGGGTGCTTTTACGGGTGCCCAGCAACAGGGCAAGGCCGGCTTTTTCGAAATGGCCGAGGGAGGTACCCTTTTCCTGGACGAGATCGGCGAGCTTTCCTCAACCCTGCAGGTCAAGTTGCTGCATTTTCTGGAAACCAACGAAGTGGTGCGGGTCGGCTCCACCCGCTCCCGCAAGATCAATGCCCGCATTCTGGCCGCGACCAATCGCAACCTGGAGCGCATGGTGACCGAGGGCGGGTTCCGCAAAGATCTCTACTTTCGCTTGAAGGTGGTTCCGCTGGCTATTCCGCCGCTGCGTCAGCGCGCGGAGGATATCCCGCCCCTGATTCATTTTTTCCTCGAAAAATTCAACCGGAAATGCGGCGTTCAAAAAAGCATGTCAGCGGCCGCCGTGGATTGCCTGCGCCACTATCCCTATCCGGGTAATATCCGGGAGCTGGCCAATCTGGTCGAACAGCTGGTGGTGCTGACGCCGGGTGATCGGATCGATTTCGACGATTTGCCCGCAGCAGTGCGGCACAGCGTCCAGGAGCCTTGCCGGCTGATTGCGACCAACCCGGACAATCTGAAACAGATGGTGCAGGATGTCGAACGCCAGGTGATTGTCAGCGCCCTCAAAGCCCGCGGCACACTGCGCAGCGCCGCCAAGCAGCTGGGGATTGATCACTCCACCCTGTCCCGCAAGATCAAGCGTTACGGTATCACGGTTGGTGCATTATTGCACCGCGGTGAATAATCACACCGTTTTTAATTTGCACTACCAGTTCCTCTAAAACGACCACGCCGGTCGGCCGGCGGTCCATTCGTGGTGATGTTTTGCACCACCTACGCACCTTGCCCACCAAATATTTTAATATAAATCAGATGGTTATGTATCCCGGCACAAAAGTTGCTGTAGAAATGAGATGAAATGCATTAAAACGATACCGATAATTGAAATCATGATACTATCTCAGAATACCTGCAATGAGCGAATTTGACACCCTGGCCAGATCCATCACCCCGGACAACCGCCGGGCCATGATCCTGCTCGAAGAAACCTCCCCGGAGTTAAACAAGGAGCAGGCCCTGGATCTGGTGCGCCAGGCGATCGACGGGCAGGTCCATTTTGAGATTCTGCGGGATGAATATCCGGCGGTGGTGCTCATTCGCCTGGACCGGGAGCATGTGCGTGATGCCGTTTTAAAATTGAGCGCAAAGGGGTATACCAAGCTAAAGGCGGTTGGACCGCTTAAGAGTGGGGGCTGAAGATAACGCAATGGAAACCGACAAAAAACAATACCTGTTTTATCAAACCCGCAAGCAGATGCCGTTTATTGCCAAGTCTCAGGGAGTTTACATGTGGGACCACAACGGCCGCGAGTACATCGACGCCTGCTCGGGTGCCATGGTGAGCAATATCGGCCACGGCCATCCCCGCATCCTGCAGGCCGTCCAGCGCCAGGCCCAAAAGACTTTTTTTGCCTACCGCACCCAGTTTGAAAACGAACCCGCAGTGGAATTGGCCGCCCGCATCGTTGACTGTTCGGCCCCGCATCTGGACCGAATCTTTTACGTCGGCAGCGGCTCGGAAGCGGTGGAAACAGCCATGAAACTCTGCCGCCAGTACTACTACGACCAGGGTCAGGGCTCGCGCCATCTTTTCATCAGCCGCGAGCCTTCCTACCACGGCTGCACCCTCGGCGCCCTGGCCCTGACATCCTATGCGCCCCTGGAAGCCCCCTTCCGCCCCCTGATGCAAACCTATCCCAAAATTCCGGCACCCTACTGCTTGCGCTGCGCCCTGACGCTGACCTATCCGTCTTGCGGGGTTCAGTGCGCCCGGATGCTGGAGGATGTCATCCGCCGCCAGGGGCCTGAGAATGTCGCGGCCTTCGTGGCAGAACCGGTGGGAGGCGCCAGCACCGGCGCGCTTGTGCCACCGGAGGAATACTTCGGAATTGTGCAGGCAATCTGCCGCCAATACGGAATCATGCTGATCCTGGACGAGGTCATGACCGGCTTCGGGCGCACCGGCAAAATGTTTGCCTATGAGCACTGGGGCGTGCAAGCCGATATCGTGGCCCTGGCAAAGGGCATGGCGGCGGGCTACTATCCGCTGGGGGCGGTGATCACCCGCGCCAAGATTGTCGAAGAAGTGGTCAACAAGGGCGGATTTATGCACGGCTTCACCTATGCCGGCAACCCCATGGCCTGTGCCGTTGGATTGGAGGTATTCGATATTATTATGGAAAACGATCTTGTGGACAACGCTGCCGCCGTCGGCACGCATCTGAAAACAGGCCTGGAGCAACTGGCCGGACGGCATCCGATCATCGGGCAAGTGCGCGGCCGGGGTCTGTTGCTGGCCATCGAACTGGTTGCCGACCCCGCAACCCGGCAGCCGTTTGCAGCCGAGCGCCAGATGGGTCTGCAGCTCACCGATACGGCTTATGAAGAAGGTCTGATCATCTACCCCCGGCGTCCGATTCACGGACTGGCCGGCGACCATGTCCTGATAGCACCGCCGCTGAACGTGACCGCTGCCGAAGCCGATGAAATATTAAGCCGGCTGGAGCGGGCCCTGGTGCAGATAGAATCAACAGCCGAAATGCCTTGAATGCCCAATACTGCAGTCCCTCAAACTTCAACCATTTTTTGGATCGCTGTCTCAGAGAGGAGGTACCTGGAACGAATATTCATATTCCCCATCTAACAATCAAATCTGTTTATCCTTGAAAGGAGGAGCCATGTATCGCAAAGCATTATTTATCATCAGCGTTGTGTTAATTGCAGTCTTGAGTTTGGCGCCCATCGCCGGTGCCGACGAGCTGGACCGGATCAAAGCGGCCGGAGAGATGAAAATCGCCATGAGCGGGGCCTACCCGCCCTTTAATTTTATCAACGAGAAAAACGAAGTCGTCGGCTTTGATGCCGCCATCGGTCGAGAAATCGCCACCCGTCTGGGTGTCAAACCGGTCATCGTGACCACGGCCTGGGACGGCATCCTGCCCGGGCTGCTGGCCAAAAAGTATGACACCATCTGCGGCAGTATGACCATTACGGCCAAGCGGCAGGAAGTGGTGGATTTTGTCGGTCCTTACTATCGCAGCGGCCGCGGTATTTTCATCCGCCAGGACGAAAACGCCACCGCCCTGGCCGACCTCAAGGGCAAGACCATCGGCGTAACCCTGGGTGAAACCCACGAAAAATGGGCCCGCACCCAGCAGGGTTGGAAGATTCAAACTTACAAGGGCCTGCCGGAGCTGATGTTGGAGCTGGAAAACAAGCGCATCGATGCCATCGTCATCGACTCCATTCCGGGCTTGCTGGCCATCAAGCAATCCAACGCCCCCATCAAGAAAATGGATCTGCCGGAAATCGAAGGCGGGGATGTCAACATCGGCATCGCCATCCGCAAGGACAATCCCGAGCTCAAGGCCGCCATGCAAAAAGCCCTGGATGACATGATGGCCGACGGGACTTACAACAAGATCGCCATGGAATGGATCGGCTACGATATCCGTTAGCTGGAAGTCAACGCGTCGGAGAATTTTTGGGAGTTAACCGCTCCATGAATAATCGCCCGCGAAACCCGCGCAAACTCATGGATAAGGGCTCGTCGCAAAAAAAACAGCAAAAAGATATTATAACAGCCCGTTAGCTGGAAATTAAATCGACCTTGAGATCGGTAACGTATGGTCAATCCCCGTTCTTTTGCAACGATCCCTAATCCATTCAGATCCGCCGCGCGGACCCGGTTTTCGCGGACGAGCATTCATTCCGCTCGCTGCAAGAGCTTGAATAGAAAACTCCCCGACTGTTCAAATAATCATTACTGTACCGTGCAAACCGGAGTGCCTTAATCATGACAACCGTATACGGAAAATACACCTGGCCCGAAATCAAGGATGTCGACAAGGACCGGGTTGTGCTGCTGCCGGTGGGTGCCATGGAGGACCATGGGCCTCATCTGCCGCTGGACACCGATAATCTGATCATCACCCGCCTGGTGGAGGGCGTGGCCGCAGCCATACCCGAGGAGGTACTGCTGTTGCCCACCATCCCCTTCGGATTCAACGAGCATCATAAAGACTTTCCGGGCGTCATCTTCATCCAGCCCGAAACCCTGATGCATTTTATGGTGGACGTGGCCAAATCCCTGGTGCATCATGGATTCCGCCGCATTCTGATCTTAAACGGGCACGGCTCCAACCATCCGGTGCTGGACCTGGCCGCACGCAAGACCGTCATCGAAACCGAGTGTCTGTGCGTGTCGGCCTCTTACTGGAACCTGATGGCCGACACCCTCCAAGCCGAGCGCCGTTCGCCCACCGGCGGCATGGCCCACGCCGGCGAACTGGAGACGTCCATCTACCTGTACTTCGACCCGCAGCATGTGCAGCTGGACAAAGCGCGGCAGGCCATCGTCCACGATGCAAATACGCGCTACCTGAACCTTGACCTGGCGGGCGGCGCCCGGGCCATGGTCATGCAGTGGTGGTCGGCCCAGACCGAGGACGGCACCATGGGGGATCCGACCGTGGCCGATGCCGGCCGGGGTAAACTCTTTTTTGAGGCCGCCGTGCGGGAAACCGTGGGACTTATTCGGGAAATTCGCCGTATTTCGCTGAAACCGCGTCAGGATCATCATTAGAGGGAGCTGCTGTGGATTACGATTTGATGGCACGGGTCTTCGTTTACTTTGCCAAGGCCGCCTGGGTCACGGTCCAGGTGTCGCTCCTGTCCGTCTGCCTGGGGCTGGGGCTTGGACTGGCGGCCGCCCTCTGCAAGCTGTCGCCCAATCGCTGGCTGCAGATTCCAGCCCGGATCTATGTCAGCGTGTTCCGGGGTACCCCGTGTCTGATCCAGCTGTTTGTGATTTACTTCGGAGGTCCCCAGATCGGCCTGCAGCTGGAGCCGTTTGCGGCGGGCGTGCTGGGCCTGGGCATTAACATCGGCGCTTACATGACCGAATCCATCCGGGGCGCAATCCTGGCCGTCGATCGCGGACAAACCGAGGCTTCCCGTTCTCTGGGACTGAGCAAGGGGCAGACCATTCGCAGGGTCATTCTGCCCCAGGCTGCCTGTCTGATGATCCGGCCCTTAGGGGTGAACACCATCGCCCTGATTAAAGGCTCATCCCTGGTCTCGGCCATCTCGGTGCTGGAGCTGACTTACACGGCCTATCGCTATATCAGCTCAACCTACCGACCTTTTGAGATGTTCATGCTGTCGGCCATGTTTTATCTGCTGATCATCACTGTGGCCTCTTTCCTGATCCAGAAACTGGACCAGCGGTTCGTGCTGCAGCAGTGACGGCCGGGATGAACCGGTCGTGCAGAGGGGGTAAATTTAAATAATGCCGGGTCTGAAATTAAGCGTTCTGATTGAGTACTATCCGATCCTGCTCGAGGGGTTGCTGTGGACGTGCATTCTGTGTGCCGCTTCGATTGCCCTGAGCCTGGTCGGCGGTGTGCCGCTGGCGCTGGCCGGCATCAGCCGCAACCGGTTGGTGCGCTGGCCGTTCGGGTTTTTCGTCTGGCTTTTTCGCGGCACGCCCCTTTTGCTGCAGCTGTTTTTAATCTATTTCGGCCTGCCCCAGATCGGCATTTACCTGAGTCCGATGGTATCGGGCATCCTCGGCCTGGGCATCCACTATGCTGTTTACAACTCGGATGTAATGCGAGCCGGCATCGTAGCGGTCGAACGCGGGCAGCACGAGGCCTCGCGCTCGCTGGGATTGAGCCGGACCCAGAGCATGCGCAAGGTGATCTTACCCCAGGCCCTGAGCAGCGTCACCCCGGCCCTGGGCAACAACCTGATCGCGCTGCTCAAGGAATCGGCCCTGGTGTCGATCATCACCGTTCCGGAGCTGACCCTGTCGGCCCAGCGCGCCATCTCCGAAACCTTCCGGCCGTTTGAATTTTATTTTGCAGCCGGAGCCATTTATTACGGCATCAATTACTTTCTCGAACTGGGCTTAAAACGGGTCGAGATGAAAACCGCACTGTCCCGTTAATGGTGGAGCACCCATGGTAAAAGTCATCAATGTCTACAAACGATTCGGCGACAATGAAGTGCTAAAGGGCATCAACCTGGAAGTCTTAAGGGGTAAAATTCTGGTGATCATCGGTCCCAGCGGATCCGGCAAAAGCACGCTGCTGCGCTCCATCAACCATCTGGAGACCGTCGATGACGGTGAAATCTGGATCGAAAAGGTCCAGGTCAACCGGCCCCTCAAAGGCCGCAAATTCGAAAAGCACATCAACCGCATCCGCCAGGATATGGGTATGGTTTTTCAGCATTTCAACCTGTTTCCCCACATGACCGTCATGGAGAACATCACCATGGCACCCATGCTGCTCAAAAAGACCCCGCGCGGTAAGGCCGAAGCGTCCGCCCGCCAGCTGCTGGCCAAAGTCGACCTGGCCGACAAGGTCAATTTCTATCCGGCCCAGCTTTCCGGCGGACAGAAACAGCGCGTGGCCATTGCGCGGGCCCTGGCTATGGAGCCGAAAGTCATGCTGTTCGACGAAGTGACCTCCGCCCTGGATCCGGAGCTGATCGGCGAGGTCAACAAGGTCATGAAAAAGCTGGCCGAAGAGCACATGACCATGTTGATTGTCACCCACGAAATGCGCTTTGCAGCCGAGGTGGCCGACAATGTCATTTTCATGGCCGACGGGGTTATCGTGGA
>Ga0210064_1000038_pt1 | contig 57995 bp, 59 predicted proteins | sample Muzzi_CordC_D2_FD_185531 | JGI IMG/M metagenome (GOLD analysis project Ga0210064, IMG submission 185531) | Wetland microbial communities from San Francisco Bay, California, USA, that impact long-term carbon sequestration - Muzzi_CordC_D2 (SPAdes) | ecosystem: Environmental > Aquatic > Marine >... | reverse complement strand
CTTCATCATCGTGGCCTGCGCGCCAGGGGCCATGGCCAGCAATGTCATGGTTTATCTGGCGGGTGGTGCGGTGGCGTTTTCCGTAGCGCTTACCACGGTCTCGACCATTCTGTCTCCCGTGCTTACGCCGGCGCTGGTGAAACTGCTGGGAGGTGTATTCCTGGAGATTCCTTTCTGGCCGATGATGCGCACGATCCTGTTTACAGTCGTGTTGCCGCTCGGTGCCGGCATGTTACTGCGCAAGCAGCTTGGCCGGTATCTCGAAACGGCACGTGGTCTGGCACCGGCCGTGGCGGCGATTGCCATTGTCGTGATCTGCAGCTATGCGGTTGCTGCAAACCAGGAACGTATCGCCGTGATGGGCGGCTGGGTGATCGTGATGGTGATACTCCTGAACGGGCTCGGCTACCTGGCGGGCTGGGGACTGGCGCGTCTCTACGGGTTCGACGTGCACCACCGCCTGACGCTTGCCATCGAGATCGGTATGCAGAATGCCGGTCTGGGTGTGGCGCTGGCACTCCGGCATTTCTCGCCCGAAACAGCACTCCCGGGTGCACTGTTTGCCTTCTGGTGTATTCTTACCGCGGCAGCCACCAGTTCCTGGCTGCGTCGTCGCGCTGTACCGGCCCTGGTATGAAAATCATTTAATACAGTCAGTTATTGCGACTTTCCCGGCTTCAGCCGGGGGTGTCAATTAATCCTAAATAAATCCCCCTGCCGGCCGATACCGGTTTCAAGTGCACATACCAGTGTGCTCAGAAATGGATCCGGCAGGGTCATGGACGATCGGGATCCATCTCAGAGCAGATCATGTCATTGCACTGGCACACCGTCTCCTCCGACGCTGAAAAGCGTTTAACCCGCCACCAGGCGGGTTTTTTTTGCCTACAGGGAAGTACGACTGCATGGATGCAGGAGGTAGGGCAATGCAGGAGCAATTGCCGAGGTACATCGCGAAGCGCAGGGAGGCGCGGTAGCGATGCGCCTGCAGGGGCGATGTACAGGGATGTACACGTGTTGCGGGAAGCAGGATGAGAAGCAACCGTCGCCTGCCCTGTCCGATTGGAGCTTATCCGGGCATGGTCGGAAACCCGGCAAGCGGGCCACGGGCAGCGCGGTCGCGCTCATACAACGGAGGTGACTGCAGGTAGAGGGTGACGAGTTGCACAAGTGATTCCAGCGCACTCCAGTGGATGCGCTCCCAGCCGTGGGATGCATCAACACCGAATGTCGCCAGAGCCGTGCGCAGGTCATTGCCTGCTTCCACAGCGGCTGCACTGTCGGAGCGGTAGTAGCGGAAGATGTCGCGCTGATGCGGGATCTCGAACTCCTGGCAGAGTTGCAACATGCGGTGTGTGAGGTGGTAGTCGAAAGGACCACTCATGTCCGCCATACAGATGGTGACGCCGTATTCGCTGGAATTCTGTCCGGGGGCTGTGGTGCCATTGTCCAGTGTCAGCATCTCCGCGATATCGCCGTGCAGAATTGCGGATGCTCCGGAGCCCACTTCCTCGGAAATGGTAAACAGCGGGTGGCAGTCCACGGGTAGCTCCACGTCCGACTCGACCACCGCCTTGATGGCACCCAGCAGCACGGCCACCCCCGCCTTGTCGTCCAGGTGGCGCGAGACGATGAAACCGTTTTCCATAATATCCGTCTGGGTGTCGACCGCGATGAAGTCGCCAACGTGTATGCCGAGACGCAGTAAATCCTCCAGGCTGTGGCAACGTTCGTCAATGCGCATCTCCAGGTTTTCCCAGTTCGATGGCTGCCTGTCGACTTCATCAGCGAAGGTGTGTCCCGATGCCTTCAGGGGCAGCAGGGTGCCGCGGTAAGTCCGGAGATCGGCAAACAGCGTCACCCGGGCACCTTCCGCAAACCGGGCATTCCAGTGGCCTACGGGAATCACCTCGACCCGGCCATTGCCCTTCAGGCCCTTCACCATGGCTCCCAGTGTATCAAGGTGTGCCACGACAGCCCGGTCGGGGCTACTGTGCACGCCCTTCAGGGTGGCACGAATGGCACCGCGGCGGGTGAGTTCGAAATCCACGCCGAGCTGTCCGAGTTGTTCGCTCATGAAGTGCACGATGCGGTCGGTGTAGCCGCTGGGGCTCGGAATATGCAGCAGTTTGAGCAGGGTATCCAGGATATAGGTCTGGTCTAGTGGCAGCTTTTTCATACTTCAATACTACCAGTTCAGCGTACTGCGGTCTGAGGGAACAGCAAATCAATGAAGCGTTCCGCCGTGGGTTGGGGCTCGTGGTTCGCCAGACCGGGGCGCTCGTTTGCCTCGATGATGACGTAGTCCGGACCTTCCACTGAAGAGACGATGAAATCGAGTCCGGTGACCGGAATATCGATCGCCCGTGCCGCATCGATGGCGGCCTTGCACAGGGTCGGGTGCAGCCGGTCAGTGACATCGTGGATGGTGCCGCCCGTGTGCAGGTTGGCCGTCTTGCGCACCACCAGCCGCTTATTCTCCGGCAGTACGCTGTCCAGGGTATAACCGGCAGCTTCGATACAGCGCAATGTCTCACGGTCGACGGGTATGCTACTTTCGCCCCCGGTGGCGGCGGCACGCCGGCGGCTCTGTTTTTCGATGAGTGTTTTCAGCGGGTCGGTTCCATTGCCCATGACCTGCGCAGGCTTGCGTATGGCAGCCGCGACCACTGCCTCGCCGATTACGACAATTCGCAGGTCGTCACCGCTGACGAATTCCTCGAGGATGATGGTGTTGCAGACACCGCGCGCCTCGTCCATCGCGCTATGCAGGGCATCTGCGTCACGCACATCGACGCTGATGCCAATGCCCTGCTCGCCGCGGGCGGGTTTGACAACGACCGATGCTTGTTTTTCCAGGAAGGCCAGCGCCTGCTGGTCATTTTCCACATTTATCTGCGCCGGTACACGCAGCCCTGCCTGGCGCAGTATGCGGTGTGTGGTCGCCTTGTCATCACAGCGGCTCATGGCGATTGCCGTGGTAAGCTCGCTGAGAGATTCACGGCACACGATGCTGCGGCCGCCGAAGCTCAGCTCGAAGTAGCCGCCCTCGGCGTCCAGAACCTCGATGTAGATACCGCGTTTCTGGGCCTCACGGATAATGATGCGTGCATAGGGGTTCAGGTTTTTGCCGACATCACCGCTCGTGAACAACGGTTCATTGTGCGGGTTCTTGTGCTTCAGTGCGAATACCGGCACCCGCTCGAAACCGAGCTTCTGGTAGAGACGGATCGCCTGGGTGTTGTCATGCATTACCGACAGATCCATATAGGCGCGGCCGCGCGCCTGATAATGTTCGGCAAGCTGCCGCACCAGTGCCTGGCCGATGCCGGGTACGCTGGCCTGCGGGTCCGCGGCCAGGGCCCACAGGCTGCTGCCGTGTTCAGGATCGCCGAACGCCGTCTTGTGGTCCACGCCCATCACGGTACCCAGGACCTGGTTGTTTTTCGGATCCACTGCAAGCAGATAGGTTAGCAGGCGCGAGGCATGGTTTTCCCACAGGAAGTCGGCATCCGGGGGCACCATATGCCGCCGGATATACAGGGTATGGACAGCTTCCGCGTCTTCCCTGCTGTTAAGCAGGCGGATCATGAAGCCCCTGGCACGCAACTGTGCAGGGCGGTAGCGATCCAGCCAGAGGCGGAAGGTGTGGGACGGGTCGAGGAAAACCTCCTGGGGTGCCAGGGAGACGGCAACATGTGGGTCCGATACATACAGTGCGATGTCACGGCGACTGGGCTGCTCTTCGCAAAGCGTTGCCACCATTTCAGCGTGGTCGGTGAAAGTCTGCGCGAAGATCAGTCGCCCCCAGCCGCAATCGACCACGGCATTCCTGCGCACACCGGGTTTGTGCTGAGCGGCAGGCTGAACATTGACGCTGTGCGCGCGTTGACGCTCAAGGCGAAGTCGTAATCGTTCCTTTATGTTCATGTTCTACCTTGTCGGGGTGTTTACAGCCCGTGTTGTTGCAACCAGTATTCCAGAAGGGTGAGCTGCCACAGCTTGGAACCCCGCAATGGCGTGATGTGGTCGCCGGGGTTTGCAAGCAGGCGGTCAATATAGTCTCGCTGGAACAGTGTTCGCCCTCTGGCCCGGTCGCTGTCGAGCACACCCCTGACGAAATCGAGGTACTCGCCCTGTATGTATTTCAGCGCCGGTACCGGGAAGTAGCCCTTTGGCCGGTCTATAACATCGTTCGGTATGATGCTGCGCGCGGCTTCTTTCAGCACGCCCTTGCCGTCAGAGGCGAGCTTGAAACGTGCAGGGATGCGCGCAGCCAACTCCACCAGTTCGTGATCCAGGAACGGCACGCGTGCCTCGAGTCCCCAGGCCATGGTCATGTTGTCCACCCGCTTCACGGGGTCGTCCACCAGCATGACAGTGGTGTCCAGCCGCAGGGCGCGGTCAATGCCGTGTCTGGCACCGGGCATGGCGAAGTGGTGTTCGACAAAGGCGCGACTGTGGTCATCGCCCAGCAGTTGCGGATCGACCAGGCTTGCGTATTCGGCATGATCGCGATCGAAGAACACGCCGGCATAGGTGTTGAGCGGATCCTCTGCCTGCAGCAGCGGCGGGTACCAGTGATATCCGCCGAATACCTCGTCGGCGCCCTGGCCGCTCTGCACCACCTTGACGTGTTTCGAAACTTCATGGGATAGCAGGTAGAAGCCTATAACATCGTGACTGACCATGGGTTCGCTCATCGCACTCACGCAATGCTCAAGCGAGGGCAGCAGGCGTCGGGAATCGACGAAAATCTTGTGGTGGTCGGTGTTGAAGTGCCTGGCAATGATGTCCGAATACTCGAACTCGTCGCCCTTTTCACCGCCCGCTGCCTCGAAGCCCACCGAGAATGTGTTGAGTCCGTGCTGTCCCTGCTCGGCGAGCAAACCGACGATGAGACTCGAATCCAGACCACCCGACAGCAGCACGCCGACAGGTACGTCCGCAACCAGGCGGCGTTCCACTGCCGTGCGCAACGCATCCAGTGTGCGCTCCTGCCAATCCTCGTATCCCAGTTCCGATTCCTCACGCGATGTTTCGTAGCGCAGCGACCAGAAGCGATGGTCTCGACTGCGACCGTCCGGTTCGATTACCCGGATCATTGCCGGCGGCAGCTTGCGTACGCCTTTCAGTATCGTGTGCGGTGCAGGTACCACGGCATGAAAACTCATGTAGTGATGCAGTGCGACCGGGTCGAGGGAGGTGTCGATATCACCACCGGCCAGCAGTGCCGGAAGCGAGGATGCAAATCGCAGTCCGTTGTGCAGTTCCGCCAGGTAGAGTGGTTTGATACCGAGGCGATCTCGCGCCAGGATCAGTCGACCGGAATCCCGTTCCCAGATTGCGAAGGCGAACATACCATGGAAACGATCGACACAGCCGGTGCCCCAGGCATGGTAGCTTTTGACGATGACCTCGGTATCACCTTCCGAGAAAAAGCGGTAACCGAGCGCGCGTAACTCGGCGCGCAACTCCCGGTAGTTATAGATGCAGCCGTTGAACACGATGCCCAGGCCAAGTTCGCTGTCCACCATTGGCTGTTGTGCGTGTTCGGAAAGATCTATGATCTTGAGGCGTCGATGAGCGGTGGCGAGATGGTTCATCTGGAATATACCGCCGGCATCCGGCCCGCGCGGCACCAGAACCGCATTCATCGCCCGCAGTGCATCAACGTCGGGCTGTGATCCATCGAAGCGGATTTCTCCGCAGATTCCACACATGTATGGCTCCGTGAGTAAAGTATTACGGGGAAGTTGTTTTCTCGGCTACCCTGAATACTAGGACATCTGCATGAGAATTTCAGGGAGGGGTGCGTTCAGCGGCGTTCCGCAGCTATTATTCCCGCCTTTTGTTCGTGTTGTTGCAGGGAGTTGGCTACGGGGAATGTGGAATTGGAGGATTGTGTGTGAGGCGCCCCAATTTAGTGCAACCCGCCTCAATGCCTGTCGCAGCAGAAGATTGATTGTGGAATTGAAAGGTGCAGTGTTTCGCAACGTATGACTATTTCAGCCCGCCGGGTTCAGATCATTGCTGTGCCACCCAACTTGCAACGGTCAATACAAGTCGGTTTTGTCGTGTGTCGGATGGCGGTGCAAACCGGTTTGATTGCAGGTGATGCATGGACGTAGTCATGGGATGCCGGTGATCGCATGCCGTAGTCAGACGTACCATCCCTCTCATCATGGGCAGTCTCCAGGGCAGGTGTGGTGTGCACGCGGTATGTGCCGCAGTCGTAGACAGTGGGTTGTACAGTTCCGGTGCGTGCCTACAATGTCTCGGGCGCCAGCCAGTCCTTCGGTTGGAGAAAGACCTCGTAGAGTTCGGCCTCGGTGGTACCGGGCTCCGGTTTCCAGTCGTAGCGCCAGGTCACTTCCGGCGGCAGTGACATCAGGATGGCCTCGGTGCGTCCGCCGGATTGCAGCCCAAACAGCGTGCCGCGGTCATACACCAGGTTGAATTCGACATAGCGTCCACGGCGATAACGCTGGAAGTCCTTTTCCCGATCCCCGTAGGCAGTGTCCTTGCGGCGTTCTACGATCGGCAGGTAGGCAGGCAGGTAATGATTGCCGATGCTCATCATCAGCGAACTGCAGTACTCGAAGCTGCCGTTGTTGAGGTCGTCGAAGAACAGCCCGCCGATGCCGCGCGGTTCATTGCGGTGCTTGAGAAAAAAGTATTCATCACACCATTGCTTGTAGCGGGGATAGACATCATCTCCGAACGGTGTACAGGCCTCCCTTGCGACCCGGTGCCAGTGCACCGCATCTTCATCAAAGCCATAATACGGCGTCAGGTCAAAACCACCGCCGAACCACCAGACGGGTGCGGCACCTTCTTTTTCGGCGATGAAAAACCGTACATTGGCATGCGAGGTCGGTACATAGGGGTTGTTCGGGTGGATGACCAGCGAGACGCCCATGGCCTGGAATGAGCGCCCGGCCAGTTCGGGGCGGGAGGCGGTTGCCGATGGTGGCAGTGCGGCGCCGTAGACATGCGAGAAGTTGACACCCGCTTTCTCGAAAATGGCACCGCCCTCCATGACACGAGCGCGTCCACCGCCGCCACCTTCCCGATCCCAGCTGTCTTCCCGGAAGACGCTGCTGCCATCGACATCGGCCAATGTCTTGCAGATGGTGTCCTGCAGGCCCTGCAGGTAGGTTCGTATCAGTTCAGTGTGTGATTCATCGACGTTATTATCTGGCATGTGTGTTCCTCGTGTTAGCCCGGACGCAGGATGGCATTGGTGATGCCATCACGAATTTCACTGGGTCGGTTTGCGGCAATTGCAGGATTGTGCAACACGTAATCCAGCTGGCCGTAAAATGCCTTGTGTACCGACAGTGGCCCGCTTGCTGAACGCCGGCCATGAATATTGGCACTGGTAGAGATTAGTGGTCCACCCCAGCGATCACAGAGGCCCGCGGCAACCGGATGTGTGGTAATACGAACGGCAATACTGTTGTGACTGCCGCGTACCCAGTATGGAACTTCCGGAAGGCAGGGCAGCACCCAGGTCACCGGACGTCTGCCGGGATACATGACACGCTTCCTGGCTGCCGGCGGCAGGTCTGTCAGCAGGGGTTCCACCTGCCTGAAGTGACTGGCAACCAGGATCAGACCCTGCTCGATTCCTCTCTGTTTCAGTGCCAGCAGCCGCAGAACGGCGAGGCCGTTGAAGGGATCACAGCCAAGCCCGTAGAGTGTTTCGGTTGGATAGGCAATGATGCCTCCGCTGGCAATCCGGCGTGCCGCCTCACGAATATGCCAGGATTCGCACATTCACTGGTTGCTGCAGTTCCCGCGCGGCCGTGACTAGTCCGCAGCTGCCTGCGCAGCAGGCAGGGGTTCATCCCAGGGTTCCACGAATTTGCAATCCTGCTGCGGGCATACGCGCTGGGTACCCGAGCGTTTGGTGGTCTTGATCGTGGTAATCGGCCAGTGGCACTGGGGGCAGGGTATGGCGACCGGCTGGTTCCAGATTGCATAGTCACATTCAGGGTAGCGCGAGCAGGAGAAGAAGACCTTGCCACGGCGTGACTTGCGCTTGAGTATGCTGCCCTGCCTGCATTGCGGACATTGCACACCGCTGTCTTCCGGTTTTTCGAGCGGCTCGATGTACTTGCAGTCCGGGTAGCTGCTGCAGCCGATAAATTTGCCGTAACGTCCGCTGCGAATGATAAGGTCTGATTCGCACTCCGGGCATTTGCGGCCTTCAACCACTTCGGGCTCGCTGCTGCCGCCTTCTTCATCCACGTTACGGGTGTAGTCACACTCGGGATAGCCGCTGCAGCCAACGAAACGGCCACGCCGGCCAAGCCTGATATTCAGCTGCTTGCCACACTTCGGGCAGGTCTCGTCCATGGCCTCGGTGGTAACGTCGCTGCGCGAGACGCTGGTTTCCTTGTCATCGACCAGCTTCTTGAAGGGCTTCCAGAAGTCCTCCATGAGCGGGATCCAGTCCTTTTCACCACGCGACACCGCGTCGAGCTCATCTTCCAGTTTTGCGGTGAAGTCATAGTCCACGTAGCGGGTAAAGTGCTCCGTGAGGAATTTGCTGACCACGCGGCCGACATCGGTGGGGTAAAAGCGTTTTTTATCCAGGGTGACGTATTCACGAGCCTGCAGCGTGGAGATGATCGTGGCGTAGGTAGAGGGACGGCCGATGCCGTGTTCTTCCAGTGTCTTGACCAGGCTGGCCTCGGAGTACCGTGGTGGCGGCTCGGTAAAATGCTGGTCTGCGCGGATGTCTTTCAGCGTACAGCTGTCTCCCTTCTCGAGCGGTGGCAACAGGCTTTCGTCGCCACCCTCCTTGCTGTCATCCTTGCCTTCCTGGTAGACGGCCATGAAACCGGGATCAACAACGGTCGATCCGGTAGCACGGAACTGGTTCCCTGCGCCGCAGGCAAAATCGACACTGACCGTGTTGATGGTCGCGTGGATCATCTGGCTGGCGATGGTGCGCTTCCAGACCAGTTCATAGAGTCTGAGTTGCTCTGCACTCAGATGCTGCCTGATTTCTTCCGGTGTGTGGCGGATCGAGGTAGGGCGAATCGCCTCGTGCGCTTCCTGTGCGTTCTTCGCCTTGGTCTTGTAAATTCGCGGTTTGTCGGGCAGCGCGTGAGCTCCGAATCGCTCCGGTATGAATTCGCGCATTTCCTGGAGTGCTTCCTCGGCCAGGTTGACTGAATCGGTACGCATGTAGGTGATCAGGCCCACCGTTTCCCCGCCGATGTCCATGCCTTCATACAGCTGTTGTGCCACTCGCATGGTGCGACTGGCCGTGAAGCCGAGTTTGCGCGAGGCTTCCTGCTGCAGGGTCGAGGTTGTGAAGGGTGCGGTTGGATTGCGCTTGCGCTGCTTCTTTTCTACAGTTTCAACAACCAGCTTGCCGCCCGCTGCCTGGATTAATTCTGCCTTTGCCTGGTTGGCGCTGGCTGCGTCAGTGATGGAAAACTGGGAAAGTTTTTTTCCGTGCAGGTATGTGAGGCGGGCTATGAAGTCCTGTCCATCCTTGCCGAGATCGCTCTCCAGTGACCAGTATTCGCGGGGCTTGAAATTCTCGATCTCGATTTCACGCTCGACGATCATGCGTAGTGCCGGGCTCTGTACCCGGCCGGCCGACAGGCCGCGTCTTACCTTCTTCCAGAGTAACGGCGACAGGTTGAAGCCGACGAGATAATCCAGGGCGCGGCGTGCCTGCTGGGCATTGATCAGCTCGGTTGAGAGATCCCTGGCGTGATCTATGGCTTCGTTGACCGCGCGTTTGGTGATCTCGTGAAACACCACGCGGTATACCGGTTTGTCCTTGAGTGCCTTTCTCTCCTTGAGCAGTTCGCAAAGATGCCAGGAGATGGCCTCCCCCTCGCGGTCGGGGTCAGTCGCGAGGTACAGGGCATCGGACTTCTTCATTGCCTTGACGATATTATCTACATGTTTGGCGTTGCGCTCGATGAGCTGGTACTTCATGGCGAAGTCATTGGCGGTATCGACTGCGCCTTCCTTCGGGATCAGATCGCGCACATGACCATATGAAGCCATGACCTCATAGTCCATGCCCAGGTATTTCTTGATGGTTTTCGACTTCGCAGGTGATTCGACGATTACGAGGTTCTTGCTCATACGGCTTCGGTTGCGGTGAGGCGGTTCAGCTGCTGGCCGGACCGCCGGGTGCCTAGTGGAGGCAGTTTGTCATGTTGTCGAAGACCAGATCTTCGACCCAGGCATAGGCAGCTTCTTCGCCGGGCTGATTGAAAAGCACCATCAGGATGACCCATTTCAGCTGATCGAGGTTGAAATCCTCGTTCTCAAGCGCCATGGCGCGGTCAATGGCCAGTTCCCGGCTGGTCGGATTCAGGACGCCCATCTGCTCCAGGAACAGGATGAAGCCGCGACTTTCGGTATCCAGACGATCCATCTCGCGATTGGAGAACAAACGTAGCGAGCGTTCGGCCTGCATGGCCGGTGGTGCGGCTTCGCTGGCGAGATCTTCCATCCACTGGAATGCGCGGTCTATTTCCGGAGCCGGGAACCCGGCCTTGCTCAGTTCCTGTTGCACGGATTCACGATCCGGCGTGACCGGGTTGTCGTCATCCATATAATAGTTCTCAAACAGGTACATAAGAACGTCGAAGACGTTTTCTTTCATTGTTTGCCCTTTTACTTCAATCGGTTATAAAAGCCTCCGGGGTTGGCGGCGATATATCCGTTCATTTCCAGCTGCAGGAGCATGGAGGAAACTTCGGCCGGCGTCAAATGGGTTGTTTTCACCAGCATATCGATAGACGTGTTCTCAAAGCTAATGTATTCAAGTAATTGCGCGTAATCCTCGGCGAGTTGCGATGTTGCTTTCTGGTCTGCAGAGGGTATTGGCGTCGTTGCGCCGGGCTCGAAGGCATTGGCGAGTGCGCCAAGTTCATCCATGATGTCCTGTGCCGTTTCGACCAGTTTCGCACCCTGTCGTATCAGGTGATGACAGCCGCGCGCCAGGGGATTATGAATTGAGCCGGGGATGGCAAAAACCTCGCGGCCCTGCTCCAGGGCATAGCGGGCACTGATGAGTGACCCGGAGCGGATTGCGGCCTCGACCACCAGTGTGCCGAGACTCAGGCCGCTGATAACCCGGTTGCGGCGTGGAAAGTTTTCTGCTCTGGGTGGCGTGCCGGGTGGAAATTCTGACACCAGTAAACCAATCCCTGCTATTTGTCGCGCGAGGTCCCTGTTACTTGCCGGGTATACTCGATCAAGGCCGGTGCCCATCACGGCGACGGTGGGGGAGCCGGCATCCAGCGCACCCTGGTGTCCGGCAGTGTCGATGCCAAGCGCCAGGCCGCTGGTGATCACCAGACCGGCTGCGGAAAGATGCCGAGCGAAATCGATGGCGGTTTGCCGGCCTGCTGCAGTCGGGTTGCGGCTTCCCACCATCGCCAGCTGCGGTTCCTGCAGCACCCTGACATTGCCGTGAAGGTAGAGCAAAGGCGGCGGGTCGGAGATTTCCTGCAGGAGTACAGGGTAATCGGGATCGTGGCAGGTCATGATACGGTTGCCGGGTTTCGCCAGCCATTCGAGGTCGCGCTCGATGGCCTGGACGTCCGGTTGCCGCAGCGCTTCAATGGTGCTGTCGGGCAGACCTAATTGCTGCAGCTTCCCGGTGCCGGCATGCAGAATGTCCGCGGGATCACGGAATTTTTCCAGCAGCCGGTGGAATCTGGCAGGCCCTATACCCGGTGCATGGTAGAGGGCGAGCCAGTTGGTTAGGGTGTCTGCCTGTATGCCGGTGAGGGATGTAGCCACCATGGTGGCTAGTCATCCCCCAGCATTATCTGGATTGTCACTGTGTTCACCATCCTTGGTAGTTGCAGCTGTGCTGTGATCGAACCTGTCAGGGTGTCCTGACAATATCATTAATATGAATCGCGCGGTGTGCTTCCATAACCAGGCCGAGGCTCACTTTCTCAAAGGCGCTGAAGATCATCATGATACCGGCTTCCTCGTCAGGCAGTTTGACCCTGTCGTTGCGTTTGCCGCTGATCTCGTCGCGGATAACCTTACCTGCCTGATAGACTTTCAGGACATGACCGGTTTCCATGCCTTCACGCGTGCCCCGGTTGATGACAACAACATCGTACTGCCCGATTTCCGTCACACCATCAATCACCGAAATGATCCGCCCCTCCGTTCCGGGAGGCGCAGCATGCGGCTGGAAATGGGTAACGGATCCTGTGCGCTTCATCGGCAGCAGGCGGTCGCCGACGCGAATCTCGCGCGTTGTCTCTGAAAGCAGAAGGGTTGCCGGGTCGCCGAACTGCTGCACCGGGCCATTGCCGACATACAGGGCCTGGTAGCCCAGAACCTCATCGGTGTCCGGGTCGATGTATGCCGGACCAGGCTCAAAGATGTCGAACAGGGGTTCGTTTTCACCCTCAATGCCGCGGACATAGACACGGTCGCCTGCACCGGTCACCACGTGTTCATCCGCACTCTGTATTACGTAGGGTGCACTGTCCAGCTCATCTTCACCAACCACGATGGCGCGTGTCAGGAACTGCTTGATGGAGTCGATCGGGATTGTCGGGATTGCCTTGTCCAGGCTTTCTTCACGAATTTGTGGTGACAGTTTGTCTGTCGGGTAACCCCGGGTCATCTGCAGCTGTGGTTTGCCATCGACATAGACCAGGTTCAGGATGTCACCAGGGTAGATCAAATGCGGGTTGGCAATCTGGGGGTTTACGTACCAGACCTCGGGCCACAGCCAGGGATCGCGCAGGAACATGGAGGAAATATCCCAGAGGGTGTCACCCTTGACGACGACATAACGATCGGGATGTTCCGGGTTAAGTACCACATCCGCTGCAAACAGCGAGCCTGCAAGCAGGGCAGCGGTGACGATTCCGAACAATTTCTTGGTTGACATAGGCGTCCCTTTACGTCCAGTTTGTATCGATGCCCGACCAGTTTGCAGAAGATGCGAAATCCAGTTGGCTGGCGGAATCAGGTCAGTCGCGAGTTTAGCGGAAAATCCACACAGAACAAAACCTTTTGTCGGTTCCTGCAACAGCCATATATACGTTTGTGGTACAGTATATCGACCCTGTTAACTCCGAATCGTGACGGCATTCACATGACTACCCTCGATATATTGCACTTCCCCGACCCGCGCTTGCGGAATGTTGCCCAACCCGTAGAGCAGGTGGACGATGCAATCCGCAAGCTTGTCGCTGACATGCTAGAAACAATGTATGCGGCACCGGGCATCGGTTTGGCTGCCACCCAGGTCAACGTTGACAAGCGGGTCATTGTCATTGATGTATCGGAAGAAAAGGACCAGCCTTTATGTCTGATTAACCCTGAAATCCTGGCGCGTGACGGAGTCGAGGAAATGGAGGAGGGTTGCCTGTCGGTTCCCGGCGTGTTCGAGCTCGTGGAACGTGCCGACCATGTCAGAATTCAAGCGCTGAACCAGGACGGAAAGCGATTTGAGATGGAAGCCGACGATCTTCTCGCCGTATGCATCCAGCACGAAATTGACCACCTCGACGGAAAACTGTTTGTCGATTACCTGTCGCCCCTGAAGCGTGCCCGAATCCGCAAAAAACTAGAAAAAGAGCAGCGCCAGACGCAGTCGGGAACGGAAAGTCGCTCGGGTACCCGGGTAATTTAGGCAGGCGTCACTGCCTGCCTGTGTTTTCCGTCCACTTGAACCGCCCCGAGCCTGAAGCCGTGGACGCCGCGGCTGCTACCCATGAAAGTCATATTTGCCGGTACACCTGAATTTTCCGTGCCGGCACTGCAGTCCTTGCTGGATAGCAGGCATATGGTCGTGGCTGTTTACACCCAGCCAGACCGGCCTTCAGGGCGCGGCAGGCGCACCATGGAAAGTCCCGTCAAACGACTCGCGCTACAGGCAAATATACCGGTTTTCCAGCCGTCTGGCCTGAAAACAGAAGATGCACAGTCGATACTCCAGGAATTACAGCCGGATTTGATGGTCGTGGTCGCCTATGGTCTGATTCTGCCGCCGGACGTGCTCCGGATACCGCGACTTGGCTGTGTCAACCTGCACGCATCGCTGTTGCCGCGCTGGCGGGGTGCCGCACCGATACAGCGTGCCATACTTGCCGGCGATACCGAGACCGGTGTTTGCCTGATGCAAATGGAGGCGGGTCTGGATACGGGGCCGCTGCTTGCATGCCGGCGCTGCGAGATCGGGAAAACTGAAACCGGCAGTCAAATCCACGACAAGCTGGCGCAACTGGGTGCAGGCTTGCTGGCGGATAATCTCGATGCGCTGGAACGCGGTGCGCTCGCGCCGCAGCCGCAGGAAACGGCAGGTGCAACCTACGCACACAAGCTGGACAAGTCTGAAGCTCTGGTTGACTGGTCAGGTTCTGCAGTGGATATCGCACGCAAGGTGCGGGCATTCAATGCATGGCCGGTTGCTGAAACCCGCTATCACGGTCGCCAGTTACGCATATGGGAAGCACAGCCGCGGACAGGTGAGGCAGGCGCAAGCCCGGGCACCGTTATTTCTGCAGGCAAAGATGGCTTCGAAGTGGCCTGCGGTGCGGGTTGTCTGCTCATCGAGAAGGTCCAGCTCCCGGGTGCCCGTCCGGTAAGCGCTGCAGATTTCATCAACGCCAACCCTCTGGAAGGCGTTTGTCTTGGCGACAGTTGACAGACAGACAGTGGTCTCGCCATGACCCGGGATGCTCGAGCCTGTGCCGCACGTGTGCTCGAACGGGTGGTCGCAGCAGGTCAGTCGTTGCCCGATGCGCTGGCAGCCGAGCTCCGCGCTCTGTCCGACACACGCATGCGGGCGCTGGCGCAGGAGCTGTCGTATGGTACCTTGCGATGGTATTACCGTCTCGATGTCCTGCTATGCCAGCTGCTGCCAAAACCGCTCAAGGCCCGGGACATGGATCTGCGCTGCCTGCTGCTGGCCGGTCTCTACCAACTGGATAAACTGGCACTTCCACAGCGTGTTGCGGTCAATGAAACCGTACAGGCAACCCGGGCGCTGAAAAAGCGCTGGGCCAGCGGTCTGGTAAACGCCGTACTGCGCAACTTCCAGCGCCGCAGCAACGCGCTTGAGGCTGCAGTTGCAGGGACAGAACAGTCACAATACGCGCATCCCGCCTGGCTGATCAAAATGCTTCAGGTTGACTGGCCGAACGACTGGAAAGTGATTTTGCAGGCCAACAACGAGCGGCCGCCCTTCAGTCTGCGGGTAAACAGGCTGCGTATGGCACGGGCTGACTATCTGGCGTTGCTGGACGGCCAGGAACTGAAGGCAATGCCGCTGGCCCACACTTCACATGGTATTCTTCTGGACCGGGCGGTGCCGGTTGAGGATTTGCCGGGCTTTTCCGAAGGTCTCGTCTCGGTTCAGGATGGCGCGGCACAACTGGCTGCGGTCTTGCTGCAACTTGACGCCGGTCAGCGGGTCCTGGATGCCTGCGCGGCGCCGGGCGGCAAGACAGCCCAGATTCTGGAAACCGCGCCGCGGTTGGCAGGTGTGACGGCACTGGATATCGACCCCCGACGGCTGGACAGAACAGCGGCGACCCTGGCCCGACTGTCATTGCAGGCGGACCTGGTGCCGGGCGATGCTGCGGAGCCGGCGGCGTGGTGGGACGGCAGTCAGTATGATCGGATATTGCTGGATGCACCCTGTTCAGCCACGGGCGTAATTCGGCGCCATCCTGACATCAAGTTGCTGCGCAAGTTCGATGACATAGCCAACCTGGCAAACAGGCAGGGTGAAATTCTTCGGGCGCAGTGGCCCTTGCTTGTGCCAGGCGGTATCCTGTTGTACTGCACCTGCTCGGTGCTGGCAGATGAAAATTGCCGCCAGGTGAAACGGTTTCTACAGACGCATACAGATGCCGTGGAGGTGTCGATAGATGCTGCCTGGGGGCACCGTTGCGAGCACGGAATGCAGATACTGCCAGGTGAAAATGAAATGGACGGGTTTTATTTCGCATGTTTGCGCAAGACCGGCTGAGCATTGACAGGTGCGCGTTTGCACTAGGCCTGCGTATGCGGCTGCTGCTGGCTGCCCTGCTGCTGGGCAGCCTCTGGCCTGGTCTCTCCCATGCTGATGATCCGGGTGAATTCCTGGTGGATGACGCACACGCCTGGTCCGAGGTCGGACGGCAAATGCTGGACGCACAGTTCACGGTACGGTTGAGTTCCGGTGCGCAGGAAGCCCTGGAAAGCGGTGTCCCGCTGGTGCTTGAGTTCCAGGTCCAGCTGGTCAAGACGCACAAATGGTTCTGGGATGCTGTAGACGTCGATCTAACGCAACGCCGGCAGTTGCAATACCACGCACTCAGTCGCAGCTATCTGGTAAAAGACCTCAATGCAGGCACGCAGGGAAATTACCGTCGCCTCGATGATGCCTTGCGCGCAGCAGGCACCATACAAAGCCTGCTGCTGACCGATGCGCCGCTGCAGGCTGGCCAGCGCTACCTTGTCAGAATACGTGGCAGCCTGGATATCGAGTCACTTCCAACACCGGTACGTCTGCTTGCCTATGTGTCCTCGGCATGGGACATGCAGAGCGATTGGTACACATGGCCACTGGTACGATAAGACGCCTCGGTTTCGGCATGTTGCCGATGCTCGGAATGTTCATTCTGTTGCTGGTCTCGCTCTCGTTCATGAGCGATGCCACCCACAATTCGGAACGTTTCGGCCAGATGTATTCCCTGCTGCTGTTTATCAATGCGTCGGGGCTGGCGATTCTCGGGGCGCTGGTGGTGGCGAACATTATCACCCTGCTGCGGCAGCAGCGCATGAAAGTGCCCGGAGCGAAAATGACCCGGCGCCTGGTGGTGATGTTCATCATTCTTGCTGTGGCACCGGTATCAGTCGTCTACTATTTTTCCCTGCAATTTCTGCAGCGGGGTATCGATAGCTGGTTTGATGTCAGCATCGAGCAGGGCCTGCATGATGCACTGGATCTCAGTCAGGCCGCGCTTGATGTGCGGTTGCACGAAGTGCTTCAACTCACAGCAAACATGGCGGCCGAGCTGTCGGACTCGGCACAGGCCACACTCGCGCTGGCGCTCTATGATCTTCGGGTAAGAAGTGGTGCAGCAGAGTTGACACTGATCGGTGGCGACGGCCGCATCGTTGCATCCAGCAGTGCGGACCAGTCCAAAATTGTTCCCAATCAGCCTCCCGGTGAGGTGCTGATGCTGCTGCGCAACCGCCAGCATTACATCGGCCTGGACCCGGTTGGCGACAGTGGACTGTTTGCCCGTGCGCTGGTGCCGGTTCTGTCATCACGGGCTGACAGCGAGGTTTATACCCTGCAGGCCCTGTACGAGGTTTCCGAGCGCTTCAGCATGCTGGCTGACGGTGTGCAGTCCGCTTTTACGCGTTACAAGGAACTTTCCTATCTGCGCAAGCCGCTGAAGTTCAGTTATATCCTGACACTTTCCATCGTGCTGGTGCTCAGCCTGCTGTCGGCAATCTGGGCGGCATTTCACTCGGCCCGCCGCCTGGTCGCGCCGGTGCGTGATCTCGCTGAAGCCACGCATGCAGTCGCCGAAGGTGATTACAGCAAGCGTCTGTCGGTTGCCAGCACTGACGAACTGGGTTTCCTGGTGCGTTCTTTCAATGATATGACACGGCGTCTGGCAAAGTCGCGTGACCAGGCGCGCCGCAGCCAGCAGTTGATTGAGCGCCAGCGTGCCTATCTCGAGGCGGTACTTGCCAATCTCTCGTCCGGGGTGATCAGCCTTGGCGAGGATGCGATGATCCGGGCCGTGAACCGCACCGCACGCCAGAGTCTTGGCGTGGATATCAACAGCTATCTCGGCAAGAACCTGCAGGCTGTCGTGGGAGCTCACGCTTTCCTGAAACCGTTTGTCGATGTCATTGACAGGAACCGGAGAAAAGGCAGCGAAAACTGGCAGGAAGAAGTGTCATTATTCGGTATGAACGGTCGCCAGGTATTGATGTGCCGCGGGACAACGTTGCAGAGCAGCGGTCGCAGGGGTGGCGGTCTGGTTGTCGTATTTGATGATGTCACAGCGCTGATACAGGCGCAGCGGGACGCGGCCTGGGGCGAGGTGGCAAGGCGGCTTGCGCACGAGATAAAGAATCCCCTGACCCCGATACAGCTGTCTGCCGAACGCCTGCGGCACCGCTTCATGGCGCGCATGGCACCGGATGAGGCGGAGATACTTGACCGTGCAACACGCACGATCGTCAACCAGGTCGAGGCGATGAAGGCCATGGTTAATGCTTTCAGTGAGTACGCCCGGGTACCCCGGATCAGCCTCACGTCAATGACCCTGAACTCCCTGGTACGGGAGGTCCTCGACCTGTATCGCGGAGGTGACCTGAACGTACAGATTGTCGAGCAACTGGAAGCTGAGCCTGACTGTATTGAGGGTGATGCCGGGCGGTTGCGGCAACTGTTGCACAACCTGTTCAAGAATGCCCTGGAGGCGGTCCGGGAAACGCCTGATGCACGTATTACAGTGATTACGCGGCTGCTGCCGGAAGACGGCAAGGATCGGCTGGAGCTGTGTGTTGAGGATAACGGTCCCGGCTTTGCACCGGGTGTGCTGGAAAATGTCTTTGAACCCTATGTGTCAACCAAGCCAAAGGGCAGCGGGCTCGGACTGGCTATCGTTAAAAAAATCGTCGAGGAACACGGCGGCACAATAAGCGCCGAAAATGCCGGTCACGGAGGGGCGCAGATCAGGATCCGTTTTCTGTTGTCCACGACCGATGCCGATGTGGAGTGTGGTGTCCAGCAGCCCGACCTCGATTCGGTGCAGACACACAAGGGTGAGTTATAATCCCCTGCACCCCGGGACGGCATATGCGCTTCCCTCCTGATTCAGGATCCTGACCTCGAGGTCGAACGGAACCAAGAAAATGACAAGCCGACACATACTCGTAGTTGACGATGAACCGGATATCAGAAATCTCGTTCACGAGATTCTGGAAGATGAAGGCTACAGCGTGACAACAGCAGAAGGCGGCGAAGCTGCGCGCAAGGCCTGCCGCGTACGGCGTCCGGACCTGATCCTGCTGGATATCTGGATGCAGGATGTCGATGGCATCACTCTGCTGCGCGAGTGGTCTGAAAACGGTGGGCTTCCCTGCCCGGTGGTGATGATGTCGGGACATGGCACGGTCGAAACCGCAGTCGAGGCAACCCGCCTGGGCGCCTATGACTTCATCGAGAAACCGATTTCACTTGCCAAGCTGCTGCTGACAGTCGAGCGCGCATTCGAGAGCGACCGGCTGCAGCGGGAAAATGTTGACCTGCGGGAGCATGGTCGCCCCGTTATCATGCCGATTGGAAAATCCCAGGTCATGGAGAATCTGCGGAAACAGGCACGCAGGATTGCCCAGCATAACAGCGGTGTTCTGATCAGCGGTGAGGCAGGTGCAGGCAAGGGCACGTTTGCACGTTACATTCATGAACAAAGCGCACGCAATCAAGGCCCCTTCGTGGAGATTGCTGTCGGCTCGATAACGCGGGAGAACTCGGCGGCAGAGTTGTTCGGTAACGAGGAGGGGCAGGGTGTCCACTATGGCCGGCTGGAACAGGCCAACAGTGGCACGCTGTGTATAGGCGATATTGCTGATATGGACCTGCAGACCCAGACGCGTCTGCTCAGCGTCCTGCAGACCAATTCCTTCGTGCGTCTTGGCGGCAACGAGGATGTCGAGGTGGACTTGCGTATCATCGCAACTACCCAGCGAAACCTTGAGAAGGAGGTTGCAGAGGGCCGTTTTCGTGATGATCTTTTCTACCACCTGAATGTCGTACCCCTGCACATCCCGGCCCTGCGCGAGCATCCCGATGACGTACACGAGCTGATGAACTTCTATATAGACTACCTCGTGACCCATGAACGCCTGTCCTACCGCCATTTCAGCGTGGCGGCACAGAACCGCCTGCGTGGCTACAGCTGGCCAGGCAATATCCGCGAGCTAAGGAACCTGGTGCAGCGGCTGCTGATACTCGGCACCGGGGAGGAGATCGAGGCAGACGAGGTTGAGCGTGCGATAGGGTCACATGCCGAGGTGTCAGGAGAACGGCGCGGACCGGCAATGCCCTATGATTTGCCACTGCGTGAGGCGCGGGAGCAATTCGAGCATAATTATCTGATGCACCAGTTGCAGGAGGCCGGTGGCAGTGTCGGCAAGCTGGCCAAGCGCGTCGGGATGGAGCGGACACACCTGTATCGCAAGCTGCGCTCGCTGGGTATAGACCTCAAAAAAGGTTCTGACTAGGACTTTGAACAGTATTTCCAGCAGGCAGGACGATTTCAGACCATGAAGATCATCATACTGGGTGCCGGCCAGGTCGGCGCCTCTGTTGCCACAAACCTGGCCAGTGAGGCAAACGACATCACCGTCGTTGATGATAACGCGCTAATCCTGCAGGACCTGCAGGACCGGCTGGATATTCGTACGGTCAAGGGGTATGCATCGCATCCCGATGTCCTGAAACAGGCAGGTGCCGATGACGCCGACATGATTATCGCAGTAACACGTAATGACGAAATCAACATGGTTGCCTGCCAGGTGGCCTACACACTGTTTCACACGCCGACCAAGATCGCCCGCGTACGTTCTGTCGATTACCTGAAATACACACGACTGTTTTCCCAGGATGCCCTGCCGGTAGATGTGCTGATCAGTCCGGAACAGCTGGTTACTGACTATATAGAACGCCTGATCGAATATCCGGGGGCACTGCAGGTGCTGGACTTTGCCGGTGGCAGGGTGCAGCTTGTGGCTGTCCATGCCTACCATGGCGGTCCGCTGGTTGGCCACGAGCTCAGTGACCTGCGCAAGCATATGCCAGGCATCGATGCGCGTGTTGCATCCATATTCCGTGGTGGCAAGCCGATTACCCCGCGGGGTGACACCATTATAGAGCTGGATGACGAGGTGTTTTTCGTGGCCGCGCGCAAGCATATCAGGGCCGTCATGGGCGAGTTACGCAAGAAGGACAAACCCGTCAGGCGGGTAATCATCGCAGGCGGCGGCAATATCGGCATGCGGCTTGCCTCCGCTATCGAGGGTCAGTACCAGGTAAAGATAATCGAGCGCAATGAAAAACGTGCAAAACTGTTGTCGGAAGCACTCGACAGGGCCATCGTACTCCTGGGGGATGCGGCCGATGAGGAGTTGCTGCTCGAGGAAAGCATAGATTCGACAGATGTCTTTTGCGCGCTGACAAATGACGAGGAGGCAAATATCCTCTCGGCAATGCTGGCCAAGCGACTGGGAGCGCGCAAGGTTATGTCGCTGATTAATCGCGCCTCTTATGTCAACCTGGTACAGAGCGATGTCATCGATGTGGCGATATCCCCGCAACAGGCTACGATTGGCAGCCTGCTGACCCACATTCGCCGTGGTGATGTCGTCATGGTGCATTCACTGCGCCGCGGCGCTGCCGAGGCAATCGAGGCAGTCGCGCATGGTGATCGCAACAGCTCCAACGTGGTGGGGCGTGCACTCGAGGATATCAAGCTGCCGCGTGGAACCGCGATCGGTGCCATTGTCCGCGGTGAGGAGGTTTTAATCGCACACCATAATTCAGTGATCGAAACCGACGACCACGTCATCCTGTTTCTCTCCGACAAGAATTGCATCCAGGAAGTTGAGCGGTTGTTCCAGGTCGGGGTAACATTTTTCTGACATGTCCCGTCCTGATCCGGCGTTTGTCATTCCCTTTCATTTGTAGTTCATTCTCGTGCATCTGCTTTCCATACAACGTCTGCTTGGCCTGTTGCTGATGGTGTTCAGTGTTACGCTGCTGCCGCCGGTAGTCGTGTCACTGTTGTATCAGGACGACCAGGTACATGCGTTCCTGGCGGGCATGCTTGCTGTAATCGTGCTCGGATTCGTGATGTGGTTTCCGGTGCACCGTTACAGGCAGGAAATGCGGGTGCGTGACGGGTTCCTGCTCGTTACCCTGTTCTGGGTGGTGCTGGGGCTGGCGGGTTCCATGCCGCTCGTGCTTTCAACCGATCCGACACTGTCGATAACGGATGCCATATTCGAATCGTTTTCAGGGCTGACGACCACCGGTGCCACGGTCATCACTGGTCTCGATGATTTGCCGGCGTCCATCCTGTTTTACCGCCAGCAATTGCAGTGGCTCGGCGGCATGGGCATTATCGTGCTTGCTGTCGCGATCATGCCGATGCTCGGAATAGGCGGTATGCAGCTGTACCGGGCGGAAACGCCGGGACCGCTCAAGGATAACAAGCTGACGCCACGGATCACCGAAACTGCGAAGGCGCTCTGGTATATATACCTTACGCTGACGATAGCCTGCGCCCTGTGTTACTGGCTCGCCGGCATGAGCGGTTTCGACGCGATCGGCCACAGCTTTTCCACCATCGCCATCGGGGGGTTTTCCACCCACGACCAGAGCATGGGTTACTTCCACAGCTCCACCATAGAAATGATAGCAGTGGTATTCATGCTGCTGGCCGGGATGAATTTTGCGCTGCATTTCATGGCATGGCGTTCCATGAGTCTGAATCCCTACCGGTACGATTCCGAAGTGAAGACGTACCTTGTCGTGTTGAGCATCGTCACAGCCATTACAGTCACCTATCTGTATTACATGCATACCTTTGTTTTCTTCAGTGATGCCTTGTATGCGGGCCTGTTTCAGGCGGTCTCGATAGGGACAACGACCGGGTTTACCACGGCCGAATATTTTGTCTGGCCGGGTTTTTTGCCGGTAATGTTGCTGTTCGTGAGTTTTATCGGGGGCTGTGCGGGTTCAACCGGTGGTGGCATGAAGGTGATTCGCTTCCTGTTGCTGGTCAAGCAGGGGCATCGTGAAACCATGCGCCTGATCCACCCCAATGCGCAAATTCCCGTGAAGGTTGGCAACAAGCCGATGCCTGATCGCATCGTCAATGCTATCTGGGGCTTCTTCGCCGCCTATGTGGGAAGTTTTGTGGTGATTATGTTGTTTCTGATGGCAACCGGCCTTGATCAGATAACTGCATTTTCCGCGGTTGCCGCCTGCATGAACAATCTGGGGCCCGGGCTGGGGGATGTGGGAGCTAACTATGTTGGCATCAATGATCCCGCCAAGTGGGTGCTTTCCTTTGCAATGATGCTGGGTCGACTCGAGGTGTTTACCCTGGTAATCCTGTTTACCCGTGCCTTCTGGCGCCGCTAGTCGCTATGGGTCTGCTGGAAAATCTGGAGGTTATGCTGGCTGCTGGCCAGGATAATGCGCTGCTGCGTTTTACCATGGGCAGCGAACTGCTCAAACAGGGTAATGCGCGTCTCGCGGCAGACCACCTGCGCGAGGCTGTTCGCCAGGACCCCGAGTACTCGGCGGCCTGGAAGATCTTTGGCAAGGCGCTCCAGGCTCTGGACGATTTCAGCGGTGCTTGCAGTGCCTTTGAACAGGGCATCGAGACAGCGGAACGCAAGGGTGACATCCAGGCTGCAAGGGAAATGCGGGTGTTTCTGAAACGTGCACAACAGGCGGCAACTGACAGTGCCGGGAACCAGTCATGATTTCTCGCTGGCCGGCGTTCATTCAGTGCTATCAATTGAGACGGAAAGCAGCTTGGGATCCTGATGTTTACTGTGCATGCATCCGGATTCCCGACTGGAAATCCGGTGTGGCCGTTATTTGGCAGCTATTTGTAAAATGACGCTTCGCCGTCCGGTCGGGTACGAAACCTCCGGTAACTCCACTGGTACTGCGCGGGGCATTCTTTCACGCATTGCTCGACTGCCAGGTTGGTTGCAGCTACCGCCTCGGCGATATTACCTGACTGGATCGCTGCGGGGGCCTGGCGGAAATGCAATCGATAGCCGCGCCCCAGCGGCAGGCGTTCGCACCAGGTAAAGATAACAGGTGCCCCGGTTTTTGCGGCAAGGCGCCCGAGAAACACCATGCTGTAGGCGGGGATACCAAAAAAGGGTGCGAACACACCCGTTCCTCGCTGCGGTTCCTGGTCCGGGAGCATGGCGACGGCACCACCCCGTTCCAGTGTCACGTAGAGCTTGCGTATACCACTGGCATTTGCCGGGACATAGTCGCCACCAAGCCGGCTGCGAGCCTTATTCACCAGACTTTCCAGGCCGGTAATTTTCAGCGGACGGTACAGGCAGGTGATATGGTACTTGTGGGCGCAATACAGGCCAGCGCCCTCCCAGGCACCCAGGTGCGGCGTGGCGAGAATGACTCCCTTTCCGCCCTGTAACGCCGTCTCGACCAGTTCATCACCCTCAACCTCCTTGATCAGCCGCAAGGTGTTCTTCCCGCTGCGCAGCCAGAGCGCACCGGTTTCCATGATGGTTTTACCTGTTTCCAGCAGGCTGCGACGAACAAGTCTGCGCTGTCCGGCTGCCGGCATTTCCGGAAAGCAAAGCGCGATATTGACTTCGCTCGTATGTCTGGAACGATTTTGGATAAGAATCAGGCCCCATCCAATGCAAATACCAATCGCATGCAGCAGCGGCAGTGGCAGGTATGCGCACAGGTAGAGAGTGAATTTTATAATAATGGCCTTCATCGCCGGGTTAAGTCGCTGCTATATCCACATTTGTTTGAGAAATGCCTGCATCCAGTACTTGTTATAGCGCCATGCTCACAAAATTCATGTTGGTGGATAAAATCATCGATACTTTAGCCATTAGGCGCTAATGGGTGGGATATAGTTCCAATGATCTGTGCGTATGCCGTCAAACACGTGCCGGGACGATGCCTGTCTGTGTGCTTGAATAGCCGGTAGACATGATTTCATGCAATGCGGCTGTACACCAGTGTTCTCTGCATGGCGACAGGCTTGCCATATCCATTTGCCTCGTTGTCGGAATCACTAGAGAATGGCAGCCAGATGACCAGGGACAATCGCAGGAGATCAGCCCATGACACGCAAGGTAAAGGCAATTTCACCGATACAGGCGCGGGACCTGCTGCTGAAAAACCCGCGTGCTGTATTGATCGATGTCCGGTCCAGTATGGAATACCTGTTTGTCGGGCATCCGCAGGGAAGTATCCATGTCCCCTGGATCGATGAGCCTGACTGGATTGTCAACTCCGAATTCGCGACGGAAGTGCGCAAGGTTCTGCTGGGGGGCGTCGGTCTGGAGGAGCATCGCAGCGATGCACCCGTTGTGCTCATCTGTCGCAGCGGGAAACGTTCGTTGGAGGCCGGTAAAGTTCTGATCGAGAACGGATTTGTTGATGTCTTTAATGTAGACGAAGGGTTCGAGGGCGAACTGGACGAGGAGCACCATCGCAGTACACGGGGTGGCTGGCGTTATCATGGCCTGCCTTGGGAGCAGTGCTAGGCCTACTTTCATTCATTGACCATTCAAGAATAGGTAAATATACTAATACGTTCGTTCATTATTCGCATGCGAGCGCGACACGATAACAGGCCTGATTGTGTGAACCGCGGCATTATCGGGGCCGCACAGGACCTGCTGCCAGGTAACACCCATTCCTTGGCATCCATAGACGATACAGGGACGTCCTTTGAGGAGAACTGACATGTCAACAACAGCTGAAAATGCTCTGGATAATCCACAAATGGATGCGTGGCTGAACAAGAAGCTGGATGAGCTCCTGCCAAAGAAACTGGAAGAGATCGAGTCTTCCAGGACGCCGTCCATGTCGATTATTGCCACCAAGGGTACGCTGGATTGGGCCTACCCGCCTTTCATTCTGGCATCGACCGCAGCCGCACTGGGCTGGGACGTGGAAATATTCTTTACCTTCTACGGTCTGTTGCTCCTAAAAAAGGAGGTGACCTCCAAGGTCAGTCCGCTGGGCAACCCGGCCATGCCAATGAAGATGCCGTTCGGGCCAAAATGGTTCCAGAATTTTGCCTGGCCCATGCCGAACCTGATCATGGCAGGTATCCCCGGTTTCGAGAATGTGGCCACGGGTCTTATGAAGAAGACCTTCAAGAACAAGGGCGTAGCTTCCGTCGAGGAACTTCGCAGCCTGTGTATTGAGGCCGAGGTCAAGATGGTGGCTTGCCAGATGACGGTCGATGTGTTCGGGTTTGATTCCAGCGATTTCATTCCCGAGGTCACCGACTACGTTGGCGCAACCTCGTTCCTGCCGGTTGCGCAGCAGTCTGATGTGTGTCTGTTTATCTGATAACCGGACACGCTAACGTAAACTCCTGACCGGGGTTACTGATGATCTGAAGGGCGTGCAATTGCACGCCCTTCTTGCTTCAGGCAAACCAGTTATCCAGCAGGTACATCACATCAATGCTGCAGTTATTTCCTCCCATCAAGCCATACCTGACGCATACGTTGCCGGTGTCCGGTGGTCATACCCTTTATGTCGAGGAGTGCGGCAGGCACGACGGTATTCCCGTGGTGTTTTTGCATGGTGGTCCGGGTGCGGGTTGTGAGCCGTATCACCGGCAGTTTTTCGATCCTGACGTGTATCGTATTGTCCTGTTTGATCAGCGAGGTTGCGGACGATCGCAGCCGCATGCCGGATTGCAGGACAATACAACAGCGGCGCTGGTCGCGGATATCGAGTCGATTCGTGAAGGGCTGGGTATCGAGCAATGGCTGGTATTCGGCGGTTCCTGGGGCTCAACGCTGGCGCTTGTCTATGCGGAAACATACCCGGAATGGGTGCATGGACTGGTCCTGCGCGGTATTTTCCTGTGCCGCAATCGCGATATCCACTGGTTTTACCAGGATGGCGCATCCTGCATCTTGCCGGATTACTGGCAGGATTATGTGGAAGTGATTCCGGAGCCGGAGCGTGAAAACATGATTGCCGCCTATTATCGCCGGCTTACCGGTGATGACGAGGTTGCGAGAATGGCTGCGGCGAAGGCGTGGTCTGTGTGGGAAGGGCGCGCCTCGACCCTGTTGCCAAGGGCGTCGGTTTTGGACCACTTTGCAAACCCGCTGACTGCACTGAGCCTGGCGCGGATAGAATGCCATTACTTTATGAATGACAGTTTTCTTGAAGACAACCAGATATTGAAGCAGGCTGACCGCCTGCACGGGATTCCCGGCGTCATCGTCCATGGACGCTATGACGTTGTTTGCCCGCTGGAGCAGGCGTGGTTGCTGCACGCGGCCTGGCCGCAGGCAAGTCTGGAAGTCATACCGAATGCGGGCCATTCCGCAACCGAGCCGGGTATTGTGGATGCCCTGCTGCGCGCAACCGGTGATTTCGCGCAGCACCTGCGATGATAGCCCTGCTGCAGCGTGTGCTGAAGGCACATGTTGAAATTGGCGGCGAACGCGTTGCCGGCATCGGCCCGGGGCTGCTGGCGATGTTGGGGATATGCCGGGACGATGGCGAGCAGCAGGCAGACCGTTTGCTGGAAAGAGTGCTGGGTTACCGTGTTTTCGCGGATGCACAGGGGAAAATGAACCTGAATCTGTCCCGCGCAGGTGGCGGTTTGCTGCTGGTACCGCAATTTACGCTTGCAGCGGATACCCGCAGCGGGATGCGGCCCAGCTTCACACCTGCGGCGGACCCCGCGGCCGGGCGGTGCCTGTTTGAATATTTTGTACGCCGTGCACGGCAATTGCACCAGCCAGTTGCCTGTGGCAGGTTCGGGGCGGATATGCAGGTTGCGCTGGTGAATGACGGCCCCGTGACTTTCTGGCTGGAGGTTATTCCACCGCGCTAAACTGTTAGTATATATTTGGTGCAGGTATCTATTTGAAAACGGAAACCGCTTTATGTCACAACGGCAGGCAGAAGTTGGCCGGGACACGCTGGAGACCCAAATCAGCGTTTCCGTCAATCTCGATGGAACGGGCAGCAGTGCATTTGAGACGGGTGTGCCCTTTCTCGATCATATGCTGGACCAGGTATCCCGTCACGGGATGCTGGATCTCGAGATCAGGGCGCGGGGCGATCTGCATATCGACGCACATCACACGGTAGAGGACATTGGCATTACGCTGGGCCAGGCCGTCAACAGGGCGGTAGGGGACAAGCGCGGCATCCGTCGCTATGGCCATGCCTACGTGCCGCTCGATGAGGCACTGTCGCGCGTGGTCATCGATTTCTCGGGACGTCCCGGCCTCGAATACCATGCCGGGTATCCACGGGCCCGTATCGGGGACTTCGATGTCGACCTGCTGCACGAATTCTTCCAGGGTTTCGTCAACCACGCGCAGGTAACCCTGCATGTCGACTGCCTGCGAGGCGATAATGCCCACCATATTGCGGAAACCATATTCAAGGCATTTGGCCGTGCCATGCGCATGGCGCTTGAATACGATACTGGACTGGGAGGCAGGATGCCCTCAACCAAGGGGAGCCTCTGACAGTACCCTTGTCCCGGCTGCCCGGCAGTTGCCTGTCGCGCGTATTAGCTACTATGACATCTATAGCAATCATTGATTACGGGATGGGTAACCTGCACTCCATTGCCAAGGCAATGGAACATGTCGCCGGAAACATCCGTGTGACGGTAACCAGCGATCACCAGGCGATCCTCGCGGCGGAGCGCGTGGTTTTTCCCGGGGTAGGCGCGATCCGCGATTGTATGAAGGAACTCGGGAAAACCGGGCTGGACGATATCATTCGCGAAGTGTCTGCAAGCAAGCCGTTGCTGGGAGTGTGTCTGGGTATGCAGGCACTGCTGGATGAAAGCGCGGAAAATCAGGGCGTGGCCTGTCTGGGCATTGTGCCCGGCAGGGTAGTGCGCTTTCCGGATAAACAGCAGTCCGCCAGCAGTGACGAGACACTGAAGATTCCCCATATGGGCTGGAACCAGGTCCACCAGCGTCACTCCCATCCGCTGTGGCGGGACATCCCCACGGAAAGCCGGTTTTACTTTGTCCACAGCTACTATGCATTGCCCGAAAATGATGCGGATGTAGCTGCGACGACCCCCTATGGCATAGAGTTCGCGTCTGTAATTTCCAGGGACAATATTTTCGCAGCACAATTTCATCCTGAAAAGAGCCAGCATGCCGGGCTGCAACTGCTGTCAAACTTTGTTGACTGGAACGGAGAGTCCTGAATCATGTTGTTGATACCCGCAATTGACCTCAAGGATGGTCGCTGTGTGCGCCTGCGACAGGGACGCATGGAAGATGAAACGGTTTTCGGTGACGACCCGGTCGAGGTTGCCCGGCGCTGGGTTGATGCCGGTGCGCGCCGCCTGCATATGGTGGACCTGAACGGCGCATTTGCCGGAAAGCCTGTCAATGCCGGTGCGGTCAAGGCCGTTGCCGAAGCCTTTCCGGATTTACCAATACAGGTTGGTGGCGGAATCCGTGACGAGGAGACTGTGCAGGTCTATCTCGATGCGGGTGTGCAGTTTGTCATTATCGGTACCAAGGCCGTGAGTGCGCCGCACTTCGTCAATGATTTGTGCCTGGAGTTTCCAGGTCACATCATCGTCGGTCTCGACGCCAGGGACGGCAAGGTAGCCATCGACGGCTGGTCGAAGCTTTCCCATCACTCCGTTATCGACATGGCACAGCGCTTTGAGCAGGATGGCGTGGAAGCGATCGTGTTTACCGATATCGGTCGTGACGGGATGATGAGTGGTGTAAACGTTGATTCCACGGTGGAGCTTGCGCGGGCGATCACGATCCCCGTGATCGCCTCCGGCGGCATAATGAGCATGGAAGATATCCGTGCCTTGTGCGCGGTTGCGGACGAGGGAATTATCGGTGCAATCACCGGACGTGCAATCTACGAAGGCACGCTCGATCTGGCAGAGGCGCAAAAACTGGCGGATGAACTGGCAGTACAGCGGGGAGCCTGAAACAGGCATGGGACTCGCCAAGCGCATAATACCCTGTCTTGACGTGGATGCCGGGCGCGTTGTCAAGGGCGTCCAGTTCGTCGATATCCGTGATGCCGGTGACCCGGTTGAGGTCGCGCGGCGCTACGACGAGCAGGGTGCTGACGAGATAACCTTTCTCGACATCACGGCAAGCTCGGACCAGCGCGACACCATGGTGCATGTTGTGGAGCAGGTGGCGGGTGAGGTGTTTATCCCGCTGACGGTCGGCGGGGGTATTCGTGAGGTTGCCGATATACGCCGCATGCTCAATGCCGGTGCCGACAAGGTTGGGATCAATACCGCTGCGGTGTTCAATCCGGAATTCGTGCGCGAGGCGGCAGAACGTTTTGGTTCACAGTGTATCGTTGTTGCCATTGATGCCAAGCAGGTCAGTGTTGCGGGGGAACCGCTGCGCTGGGAGATTTACACCCATGGCGGCCGCAAGCCGACAGGCATCGATGCCGTCGAATGGGCGCAGCGCATGGTCACACTGGGCGCCGGCGAGATCCTCCTGACCAGCATGGATCGTGACGGAACGCGTGACGGCTTTGACCTGGCACTGACGCGCACCATCAGCGAGGCGGTGGCAGTGCCCGTCATTGCGTCCGGCGGCGTCGGTAATCTTGAGCATCTTGCCGAGGGCATCCTGGAGGGCAAGGCCGATGCCGTACTGGCGGCGAGCATTTTTCATTTTGGCGAATACACCGTGAACGATGCCAAGCAATACATGGCAGGGCGGGGAATCGAGGTCCGGCTGTAGTGCCGCCTGGCAACCGGAGAATCCTGAATGACATGGGTGGATGAAATAAAGTGGACTGCCGACGGTCTGGTGCCGGCGGTCGCGCAGGATGCAGCAGACGGCAGCATCCTGATGGTGGCGTGGATGAATCGCGAGGCATTGCGACAGACTGCAGAACAGGGCAGTGCGGTGTACTGGTCCCGCTCCCGGCAGAAACTCTGGCACAAGGGCGAGGAATCCGGGCACCGGCAGATCGTGAAGGAGATCCGACTCGACTGTGACAATGACGTGATACTGCTGCAGATCGAGCAGTTGGGCGGGATAGCGTGTCACACCGGGCGCCGCAGCTGTTTTTACCAGCGCCTGGAAGGTGACCGCTGGGTTACGGTGGATCCGGTGTTGAAAGACCCGGAAGCTATTTATGGCAAAAACTGATGGCCGCGAGCCGCCGGCGGGATACCGATGAGTGACGCACTGGACAGGCTGGCTGCAGTGATTGAGGCGCGCAAGACTGCGAGCGCACGGGATTCCTACGTGGCCGGTCTGCTGGACAGGGGCATGAATGCCATCCTCAAGAAGGTTGGTGAAGAGGCGGCGGAAACCATAATCGCGGCAAAGGACGACGATGACGCGCAGTTGGTCCATGAGACCGCGGACCTATGGTTCCATACCCTGGTGATGCTGGCAGCGCGCGGCCTGGGGCCGGCGGATGTGCTGGCCGAACTCGAACGCAGGTTTGGCATATCGGGGCTGGAAGAAAAGGCGGCGCGCAATAAATAGCGTCTATAATGTAACAACATGAGTCCCTGCCCTGGTGGCAGCGGTGGAGTTGAATTATGGGTATTAGTATCTGGCAGTTATTGATCATTCTGGCAATCGTGCTGTTGCTGTTTGGAGCCAAGCGCCTGAAGAACCTGGGGCCCGATCTAGGCAGTGCAATCAAGGGATTCCGCCAGTCCATGCGGGAAGGCGAGGACGAGACGGCCGGCGGTAAACTGGACAACAAGGAAGGCGGTCGCGTGATCGATGCCGAGGTGAGCAAACACGACAAGGACAAGGTTTAACGGCACTGTCCCTGCGCTTGTCTTGCCGTCTCAGCCATGTTCGACATCGGTTTTTTTGAAATCGTTTGTATTTTCATTGTTACCCTGCTCGTAGTGGGGCCGGAAAAGTTGCCCCGGGTTGCCCGTACAGCCGGACTCTGGCTGGGCAAACTGCGCGGGTTTGTCTCGTCTGTTAAATCTGACATCGATCGGGAAATCGCCTCTGACGAACTCCGGAAAGCGCTGGAAAGGCAAGCTGCTGTACCGGAACTCGAGGAACTGATCGACGAGGTTACCGGCAAGCCGGTAACGGCAGGGGAGCGAAACGCGGTCACTGCACCCGCTATGCGGGATGCGGCAGAAAAACCTCCCGTGATCTCCGAGCCGGCTGAAGATGACAGACAAAAATAACCAGGAACCCGTATCGTCCGACGATACGGAACAACCCTTCATCCAGCACCTTGTCGAATTGCGTGATCGGTTGCTTCGCGTAGTCCTTGTGGTTGCCGCGGTTTTCCTTGTGCTGGTCCCCTTCTCCAATACCCTGTTTACAGCACTGTCCGGACCGCTGCTGGCGCATATGCCGGAGGACAGCAGCATGATCGCCATCGAGGTGGCGTCACCCTTTCTGATTCCATTCAAGCTGACATTGTTTCTCGCACTATTCATTGCCATTCCTTTTGTGCTGTACCAGTTATGGTCCTTTGTCGCTCCGGGTCTCTACCGGCACGAGCGCCGCCTGGTGTTTCCGTTGCTGGTTTCGAGCACAGTGCTGTTTTATACCGGCGCAGCCTTTGCCTACTTCGTGGTATTTCCACTGGTGTTCGCCTTTTTTACCAGTGCCGCACCGGAAGGCGTCTCGGTCATGACAGATATCAGTCGATATCTGGATTTCGTATTGACCCTGTTTTTTGCCTTTGGTGCAGCTTTCGAAGTACCGGTTATCACCGTGCTGCTGGTGTGGACCGGTATGGTGACGCAGGACGGATTGCGCGAGAAACGACCTTATGTCATCGTGGGTGCGTTTGTTATAGGTATGCTGTTGACGCCGCCGGATGTAATTTCGCAGACCTTGCTGGCGGTGCCTGTCTGGCTGCTGTTTGAGCTGGGGTTGTATTTTTCAGGCTGGTTTATCCGCCAGGCAGGCGCAGACGACAGCGGCGGCAATGATGAGTACCGTCCGTTGAGCGGGTCGGAAATGGATGCTGAACTCGACCGGATGGAAGCGGAGGAAAAAGACAACAGCTAGCTGTTTGCCGATACCGCCTTCAGTGTGGCCGGTTCGACTGTTTCGATGATTCCGGCGTCCACCGGATCACTGAACAGGGCTATCTCGATAGGTGCGGGCCTGGCGATCACATAGCCCTGTGCATAGTCAACTCCAACTTCCCGTACTGCCTGCAGGGTTTCCTGGTCCTCGACGAATTCGGCGATCGTCTTGATATTCATGGTATGGCCGATATGGTTGATCGCCTTGACCATGGCGTGATCGATATTGTCCTTGACCATGTTCTTGACGAAGCACCCGTCCAGCTTCAGGTAGTCCACTGCCAGGTTCTTCAGGTAGCCAAAGGAACTGAGGCCGACACCGAAGTCATCAAGCGCAAAACGGCAACCCATCTCGCGCATTTTTGAAATAAGTCTGGATGCATTGCACAGATTTGCGATGACGGCGGTCTCCGTAATCTCGAAGCACAACAACTCCGGCGGCACACCGCTGTTTCTGATTTCTTCGACGAGAAAATCGAGAAAGCGTTCATCAGAGAGCGACTGGCCTGACAGGTTGATGCAGCAGGTGCTGATACGTTCGACTACTTTTTCCTTGTCGAGCATCAGCATTCTGAAGGTGTTGGAGACAACCCAGCGATCCACTGCCGGCATAATCAGGTAGCGTTCGGCGGAGGGGATAAAGGCACCGGGACCGACAATTCTTTGATCATCGTCCAGCATGCGGATCAGCACTTCACCATGCGTGGTGATCCTTTCACCGGGTTCGCGATGGAGTTTGGCAATTGGCTGGAAAAACAGCCGAAAGCGGTTCTGCTCAAGCACATGCTGAATGCGCTGCACCCACTGCATCTGGCCATGGCGCTCCAGCAATGCCTCGTCATCGGGCTCGTAGATATGGATGCGGTTTCTGCCCTGGTCCTTGGCAACGTAGCAGGCGGAGTCTGCAGCACTGAGTACATCGGTGAGTGTCCCGCAGTCTCTGGTGATCGGAACCAGCCCGATACTCACACCTACCCTGAATGCCGTATTGTCCCAGACAAAACGGAAGTCCTCGACGATCTTGCGCAGGGTCTCGGCCAGTTCCCTGGCATGTTCTATCGAGCAGCCTTCAAGCAGAATGCCAAACTCGTCACCCCCCAGCCTTGCGAGCGTGTCCGCCTCTCTCAATTCCAGGCGCAGCTTGATCGTCAGCTGTTTGAGGAGTTCATCACCTGCGATATGACCGCTGGTGTCATTGACGACCTTGAAGTTGTCCAGATCGAGATAACACAGAGTGTGTCGTATACCTTCATCGCGGGCATTTTCAAGTGCCTGATTGATGCGGTTCTCGAACTCGCGGCGGTTGATGAGACCGGTGAGTGAGTCATGTGTTGCCTGGTATGACATTTTTTTCGCGAGCCCGCGCAATTCGGTAACATCATGGAAGACCAGAACGACACCGGAGATGTCCGCGTTGGAATCTCGAATGGGTGATGCATTTACCTCAACCGAGAGACGCTGGTTCCGGTAGCGATGAATGAGAAGCAGGTTGCCGGCGAGCATGGTGCTTTTGCCCTGTTGCAGGCACAGGGTCGCAGGGCTGGGGGGAGATTCCAGGGTCTTCTCGTCGAGAATATTTAAAACCTCTGGCATGGGATTGCCACGGGCATCTTCCAGTTTCCAGCCGGTGGCTTGCTCGGCCACGGTATTCATGTACTCGACGTTGCCGTTGAGGTCGGTGGTTATCACGCCATCACCGATGGAGCGCAGGGTGACCTGGGCGCGCTCCTTTTCCTGGTGCAGTGCTTCCTTTGCCTGTTTCAGCGCAGTGATGTCACGGACCGTGCCTTCGATACCGGTGATGTCACCATTTTCATCGTACTTGTAATGGGAATTTTCGGATATCCAGACATGTGTACCATCCTTGTGAACCAGCCGGGTCTCAAAATGCTGCAACCTGCCGTAGTTTATGTCCAGGGCATGCTTGAGATCATCGTAGTCGGATGCACAGGCGTAAAAGCTCTGTATGTTCTTGTCTAGCACTTCCTTGACGCTGTAGCCCAGCAGGTGCTTTATCGAAGGTGAGATCCAGAGGATAGTGCCGCCGAAATCCGTCTGGTAAATGGTGTCCTGCATGCTCTCAAAGATAGCGACCATACGATGTTCCGATGAACGAATGCGCTCTTCCGCCAATTGCCGCTCCTTGATCTGTTCCTGGAGCGCAATGTTTACCTGCTCGGCATATTTCTTCGACTTCTCGGCTGCTTCCCGGGTAACGACAAGCTTCTTGATCAGTTCGGTGTTGTGTGAACCGAGATTGAATGACTTGGTGAGGATGTTGCGCATCGCGCGTGCCGAAAACAGCATAACAACCGTGAACAGTCCAGCCAGTGTGCCGAGTGCAAGGTGCAGGGTACCGCCCAGATAGAAAAACCATCCCATCGTGGGCAGTATGGCGGGCAGGATAAATGCCGCCATGGTTTTCGGGGATGACTGCATGGAAATGTACGCTGTCAGGGAAATACCCGCCAGCACAACCAGCGAGAATATCTGGTGCACGAGTTCCCCGTAGATTGCCGCGATGATACCCAGCGAGCCCCAGCAGATACCCGACAGCATCGCGCCGGTCACGTATTGCTGCCCCCAGACACTGACAGAGTCGATGTTGTCTTCGCCATTCTTGCCCGAAATGAACAGGGAACGACCGCCTACAGTCAGGATGATTGCGATGGTCCAGCCCAGCAGCAATGCCGGTGGCGCGAGGTTCCAGAATACGGTTGATACAATAGCGGCGACCAGCATGCTGATTATCAGCTCGGTCTGAACCTGCTGGTACAACAACTGGATCTGGTCAGCACGAAACTGCCAGCGGTTCATGACGCGACGCTCGGTGAAGGTCGGGGGTTCCGCCTCGACCGCCCGTGGCACCTGTCGTGCTATCAGTTGGTCAGGGCGGAACTCACTGCCTTCGTAGTCCTCATACATTGCTAGCGTCGGTCCTTCACACCGTTATGTGTTTTGTCTGTCTCTGTCTGAATACGGGTAAATGGCGAACAAGGCAGGTAAGCCTGCTACTTCAGAAGGAATCGGGCGGAACGCGGCATACTTTACCGGAAGGTTGCCGATTTTCTCTTTATGTTCAGTGAATTAGGCGAACTCGCCCGGTTCTTTCCATAATATATTCAGGGGAAACAAAAGCTTATGGATGACTTGCTTCAGCCGGCGACTCAGAGACTGCCCTGTCAGTACTTACCCGTTTTTGAAGACCCAATGGCGCGGGCCGTATTGACGCGTCAATGTCACTGCCGCATCCGATGCTTTGAATACGGAGCAACACAGCAACACAAGCGTTATGTGAATATGCTTACCATACCGGAAGAGATGTTACATGCCGAATTTCCATCGATACGCGTGCAGGTATTTGTGGTCGTTGCCCGATCGGGGTCACAACAACAGGGATCTACAGCAGGTGCTGTCCCCTATAGGTCATAGCAAGTTCAATGCCAGTGTTTTTCGGCTAAATTACCGGCGTACATTCTTGTCAGCAGCGGGTAATGCTGAACTTGCATGTGTGTGAAGCGACAGGCAGGAAACAAGTTATTCCCTTGGCGTATCGGTGCAGGGGAAAGCTTCCTGAAGTGCATCAATCACCAGTTCTTCTGCATTTAAATGCAGTTTCTCGGGATGGTCTGACAGGTATTTCTGTACGACAAGTGTCGCTTGTGCATGTGTGGATTCAACGGGGAGACATAAAACATTTATGTACTCCATGACACTCATAACCCCTACCACATACCCTATACACATGCCGTCAGATGTATTTGATGGTATGTCAACATATGATACACAGATTTTCTTCAGATCAGCGCCACTGACGCCCTCGAATCCTGCGGCGACATTGCTGTACACGAGACTGTTTAGCAGTAATGTTGTACCGAGTATTATTGTTTGTTTCATGGCATTTCCCCTTATTAGTATTGCAATAATCTAGCATATCAACGGGCTTTTGGCCTAAGACACTTCCTGTGCAGTGCATTGTGCGTTCGACGCCTTGCCGTCAGCTTTGCACCATTCAGGGGATTCAACACCCTGGAGCACGAACCATGCGCTGGGCATTCGCCGAGTCAGGATAACGATAGTGTCTCCGCCTTTGATTTGCATCACAGGTCCTGTATGCATGCCTGCCTGAATCAGGCGTAGTGCGATAGTCAGCAAGACTGGAATGGCTGTTGCATGTCAATCATGCATTTTGGCAACACCTATCAACCCCGGCAGGTCGGGGTCGTGTGTACGATCACTATGTTCTCTTGCCTTCAGTTTGCAAACCAACAGGCTGCCATGACAAACCAGCTGAGAACGAGCTACACCCAGGGTAACCAGTGCTGCCTGTAAATCACTTTCTCCTGTACCTCGATCACTTGTAACTCCGGTGATGCAGGTTGTTGCCTGACCTTCTTGAGTTTCTTGTCCAGTTCTCTGACCTTGGTGTTTTGCTGCTTCTTGTATTGCTCGATACCCTTTTGTACGCCTTGCGCAACTAGCTTTGTCTGTTTCCCTAGTCGTGGTGTACTACAAGCAATCCTCATGGCATCACCCTGGCCCGATTCCGGTGAGTGGTGATTATCTGAACGCTTTGTCATGGTATTCCGATGTCATTATCTGGATTGCCTGCACGATAATCATTGCCAGGACGACAGCCAGAGTCGCTCTTCTGTCAGAGTGTGCGTTGATCAGCTGACCGCAGGCGTCGCTGGCGGGCCAGCATGTCCCTGACCTTCATCGCCATGATTGATGTCGACAAAGCGTGCAGCAGAATCCCGTAGATCAGCCACAGCAACACACCGCAGCTGAATAACAGGAACATGAACGGAGAATGTCCTGTGCCGAGTGTGTCTTCCTGGCTCTGACAAACAGGGGTATGAAGGCAAGGGTTATCAGGCCACTGGCCAGCGATCCGGTTATATTTACAATGTCCATGCTGCAAGATCCTCAATGTCAGTTACCTTTCCAGCGCCAGTGGTGCCGTGACAATCAAGCGCTAAATTACCCCTAACCGTGCATGAAAAAAGAAAGGGAGCCTTTTCTTGTACCCGGGAAGGTCGATTTCGCAAGAAATTTTGTACGTTGGGCTTGCAGGTAAAAGTCACCCATTTTCACACGGCGATGAAATCGCATATGACGCCTTTGAATGGATGTTGGGATCGCCAGGATTCGAACCTGGACCAAAGGATTATGAGGAACAATAACCCTTTGTTATTGCTTCAGAAGGATTAAGAAGCTTAAGCGCTTTTCTGTCGATCCTTCCTATCACCGGCCTCGACCGACCTTTACAGAACCTGAACCCTTGCCGAGCATAGTGATTTGTAAATGGTGCTATTTCTATTTAAAAATTGATTACGCTCAGTGTGTTGTGAGTTTACGTCGACCAAACCGTAACCGAGCTGCCGCCGAGTTCGTTGCGTTGGGCGTTACGGGCCATGCTGGGATTGGGGTCAGGCACGTCCCGGGAATCATCGTGAGAGGATGCGATTCTGTATGACCTCGTCCGAGTAAACCGGTCATTCGGCAGCCATTCCGCTCTCGGAACAGGGTCGGAAGGCAGTAGATACCCGAGACCGCAGGTCCACGCAGGCTATACCATCTCCCAAGCATTAAAAAAACCGACAAAAGCAGAATTTATTGTCTGCATTTATTGACAAATGTATCTGCTTTTGGATAATCACCCAAATGAGTGAACCTCAATAAGGGGTTTTTATATTGGAAAAGGGGTTTTCTACACGCCAGATCTGCAGGATCACCGGACTGAGCGCGCGACAACTGGGATACTGGCGCAAGACGGGTCTCCTCTCCCCGGCGATGCAAACAAGTGGCGGCCATGCCCGTTACAGCTTTGTTGACCTCGTTTCATTGAAAACAGCAAGCCGGCTGATCGATGCCGGGGTTTCGGTACAACGCATCCGGCAGTGCCTGCAGTCATTAAGCCGATTTCTCCCCAACACCGACACGCCGCTTCATGAGCTCTCACTGGTGGCCACCGGCGATGTGGTGCTGGTATTGCGCAGTAGCGCTGCCTTCGACGCCCTGTCAGGGCAGGAATGGATTCTCCAGGTGGCGGAACTCGAACGCGAGGCGCAGCTGCTGTTAAGTAACCGTGAAGTACCGTTCCAGAGGGAGCTTTTCAGGAATCCCGCCGACCCTGATTTGGGAAAAAAAATCAATCAGGCCGGGAATAAACGCTAATGAGAATAATGGCTAAATGATACCGGTGGGGGGGGCTCCGGTGTGTGGATTACCTATAACGAGTGGCCCGTATGGAGCCGTGACGGAGGAGGCAGGCATGTACATCATCGCAATCGTCAACCAGAAGGGAGGCTGTGGAAAAACCACCACAGCCATCAATCTTTCCGCTGCACTGGGTCAGCAAGGTGCCCGGGTATTACTTATTGACATGGATCCCCAGGGGCATGCCTCGATGGGGCTCGGGGTGGCGGGTGTCGAACTGGCGGGTCTTTACGAAGTCTTTAAAGGCGATTGCCGGCTGGACGCGGCCATCCAGTCCGGTGTCACTCAGGGGGTGGACCTCGTCCCGGGTAATATATCACTTGCCGCTGCAGAACACCTGCTTGCGGATCAGCCTGACCGTGATCGTCAGCTGGCACAGCATCTTGCGATGCTTGAAGATCGTTATGACTGTGTTGTCCTCGACTGCCCGCCGGCGCTGGGTCTGCTGTCGATCAATGCCTTGCGGGCTGCCGACCGGGTCCTGATACCGGTGGAGCCCAGCCTCTATTCACTGGATGGTATCGAACGGTTGCGGGAGACAATCCATTTGCTAGCGGGCCAGTATGATATCCAGCCATCCGTGACCCTGCTTGCCAATATGTTCGATACCAGAACACGCAACTCCCGCAACATGCTCGAGATCCTGGAATCCCAGCTGCCGGTTGATCTGTGCGCTACCCGAATCCGGAATTCTGTGCTCGTACGTGAAGCGGCCTGTCACGGGGCCCCGCTGACCGATCATGCACCACGTGCACCGGTAACCGGAGATTTCAGGGGCCTGGCCGAGGAACTGTTTGATCCGTTATCGCAGCACGTGCGCAGCGAAAAGGCACAAGCGATCGAGACACAAGCCGCTGACACGCCCGCTTCCGGGACGGATGCTGAAACCGACAGCCTGAAAGAAGTGGTGTTCCGCTTCGACGAGAGCAGGCGAGTGCAGATTGCCGGAGAGTTCAACAACTGGATCCCGGATAAGAACGTGGAAACCGAGATTCAGGACGGATTTCTGCGGAAGAAACTGCGGGTCAGCCCGGGGGGGTATGAATATCGTCTGATAATCGACGGTGTATGGCAGCAGGATCCGGCCAATCCCGAGGCGACACCAAACAACATGGGCGGGTACAACTCGTTGTTAAACGTCTGACGGAGGGGGTTAGTCATGCACAACCCAGCTTGGCGGCCTGCCCAGTTGAATACCGGGAGATTAGCCAGTATCCAGCACCACTTTATCGATGAGCGCCCGGAATTTCACAGCACCCCGAAACCACGAATCATCCATACCCTGCCGGTCCACATGGCGGTCGCTGCAGGACATCCAGCCAATGCCCTGCAACCGTACTACCTGATAGATGCCCTGACCAGGCAGTTGAATATACAAATGTCCACAGTTACGGAACCTCAGGAATGGAGGCTGGAAGTCATCCCGCCGGGGCATGGCGCAGCGGATATAGAGCAGGACCTCATTCTTGTCTTTGCGACAGCGAGTCTCGATGGTGTCCGGCTGGCGTACACCGGCATAAAAAAGCTTTCCGCTACCCCGTCACGGCAGTTTGGGGTGCTGTTCAGCGGTGCCCGCGATGAGGAGTTCGTGAGCCGCTGCCAGAAACGTCTTGCGTCAGGTGCCAGCAAATTCCTTGGCATCCGGCTCCATGGATTTGGTCACTTGTCAGCCCCTGGTCCGGATTTCAGTGCGAGTCTGGCTCGCCTCGCCGAAGAGGTTCACGGACTCCGGGAGAAGCATTCTATACCTAACCAACAGGAGGTTATTCACTCATGACATTGCAAATTCATGCTGTTGAGGATATCGACTTATCTGACCTGCGAAACCTGGTGGTCGACAACCTGGATGCATTGCTTGGGAGCGGGGCCAGACTCATCGAAAATATGCCGCATATCGACGGCTGCTGTCTGGCAACGTCTGATGCGCATGACGGGCCGGTGTTGCTTAGTTTCACTACGGGCGATCCCGAGCGGGCATTGCTCACCGGCCTGTCCCGGATGGATCAGCTGGGCAGTGAAACAGCGGTGCTGTTTCTGCAAGATCATCGCCCACCCAGGGAGTTGCTGGTTCTTGCACCCGAGGCGCCTCCCGGACTAACACTCTTCGGCGGAACATGCCCCGTCAGCTGGCGGCGTATTGAAGTGCTGTCCGTCAATGATGAACTCGGTATGGTGATTGCTCCGGTCGTTGAAGAGATGGCTGCCACAGCGCCAATACCTCTGGGCCGCCATCCCACGATCGTGGAATCAGTACTGAATCCGGAGGAAGCGCAGCACTTCAGTCAGCTGTAGCCACCGGGTTGCACGCAGGCGGATATTTGCTGTCCCGGATAGGCTGTCCGGGTGGGTTGGTGTTTATACACCAGCACGAGCTTTCCTGCTTGTTTGGCCATACTACAGATTACAGTCTGCAGTGGCGACCTGTTCCAAGGGGTAGACTGAAAGGGCAGGTGCGTTTAAAAATGACAGACACCCAGCGGTAAGAGGGTATTGGTCTGCTCCGGCCGCGTAGAGAAGTCTTAACCTGGAATCACGTCCTCGGCGAGTATCTTGCTGGGTCAGCTCGCCGCGTTATTCAGTACACTTTGCTTCTGCGACAACTGATGGGAGTCCCCGGGCATGCGAATCTTCACCGCAACCTTTCAACTCGCCCTGGTGACACTGCTATTCTCTTGTGATCAACAGCATTCCGCTTCAGAAATCGATCCCGTGCTGGGACTTGAATGCTATGACAGCCACCGTGCCACACTTCCGCCAGGAACTCAGTATGAGGGTATCGAGAAACTCGCTGATAACCGGCTGACAATAAAGATCATGAATGGAGTGGATGTGGTGACGCTGGATTGCAAACTGAAAACGGATGGTACACTGCAAAGAATCGAAAACTAATTACCGGAAGATGAATCCGGTACTCAAAGGGGAACAAAACACTACCTGAGCATGGCTTTGTTACGCGGTCTCGATCAACACGAGACCCAAGCTGAATGACAAAAGGTCGGGCCATCCGCAACAAGGGTGCGAAAAATCTGAACTACTACACCTAACCTCACCGCAGTTGGTCGCAGCACCCACATGCCGACTTTTCCAGGACAATAGACCCGTCTCCGACATTCTCCCAACGCTCGTTAACCTTGCCGCGTTCCCGCAAAGGGAACCACGGCAGAACATGCCATCCCTGAGCGTGGGAAAAGGGTCCAAAGCAATGCCATATAGGTAGTCTATGTGCCAATAAATCAACCTGATTATCAGGCTTGAATGCAGGTATTGGTATCTCTCGCAGTTTTCCGTAAAATCTCCCTAAATTGAAGTTGGTCCACAACATATTGTGATAATCAACCATCCGGGGCCCTATATGAAGACATCCGAACTGGAACTCCCGCAGCACCTCTATACAGATGAGACATCAAGCCATTGTGGCGCTATGACCAGGTTAATTGCACCTGACAAGCTGATTTCATGGGCTGAGGAGGGGCGTGGTGACGCTATAGCCAGATTCTGCCACACAGTCTATGAAAGGAAGCTGGCAAGCATCGATGCGTGGGAAAGCGACCGGATTCTGCAACTGGAAGATGAATGGATGGTGGCCGGAAATGACGAGGACATGTCCGGCTGCAAGTACGTTAACGTAAAACACTATCACACGACCCGTGAGGATGTCGCCAGGGAAGCGGAGCTGAAACGTGCCAGCGTCAAGGAACGTATGGCTGAACACCAGACCGCGATTGAGGACCTTGTAAAAGAGGCCAGGGAGTTTATCTCAGCCTATGTAGCACAGCAGGATGAGGGAGACATGCTTGCATATCTGCTTGCCATTATCGTCATTGTCGCTGCAGGTTATGCGATTTTCAACTGAAAACAGCAGGATGAAAATGTGCCGCATTTTCCTTGCTTGGTCTGCAACATACTATTCATCCAGCGATAAGCCAGGCCGGCATGATGGGCGGCGTATGGCCGCTTACCTCCGTTCATCGGCGCGTCACTGATCGATCATGTGCATGCCGAACGTCGGGTAAACTGATCGAGGGTACGCGTTTGCACAACCTGAACGTGCATCAGGTCAGAGGGTCTTTTCTTATACCCGGAAGGGACGATTTCGGTGAAATTTCGTGCGTCGGACCTGCAGGAAAAAGTCACCCGTTTTCACACGGCGATGACCGATCGCATAAGACACCTATGAGAGGTGGTGGGCCCGCCAGGAACGAACCTGGATCAAGGGATTATGAGGAATACTAACTCGACCACTAAGCCACCGCCTATGGCGGTGTGAAAAACAAAGGCTATGCCGTTACCGGAGTTGAATTGAGCGGGTAAAAGATTTCTCCTCAAGCTGGGCCTGCCAGAGTCCAGACAAGAGGATAAGTCGATATGAGAAAATGGCAAAGCCAAGCTCACATGAAGTGGTATTGCCGCTACCTGGTGGTTATCGTACCCAAATATAGGCGCAAATCAATGTTTGTGGTGATCCGGCGGGATATTGGTGAGATATCGAAGGAGTTATGCCGTCGTTTTGAGGTGGAACTGGTGGAAGGGCATGTGATTTCAGGGCGACTCGCTCCCTGTCCTGAAGGGTTGTCTTATAAAAGCGATTCATGTAGTTCCAGGTTCGCTCAGGGAATTGCCATTCATGACATCAATATACAAAGCGTCATTTCGTATCTTCACCCTATGCTGGTGGCAAGCTCAGGCAACAGTCTGCGCAGGCTGTTAATTAGTAACCTGCGATCTGTTGAAAACAGGTCATAGTCAGACACTCTGTTGAGCGGAACCATTTCCAAGCGAGACACTTCAGGGGAGCGTGGATGTATTTTTTGCGACTTGAGCCCCTCCCTTAGAGCCTTAAAGCCATCTGCTGGTTTACATAAGAAATAGAATGTCATTCTGTATGGTCCGGGTTCTTCAGCTATGTAAGGGACTGCATCGGTGCGCAGCATGCGGATGATGTTTATCTTGATGCCGAGTTCTTCCATTATCTCTCGCTGCAAGGTAGCCTCGAGAACATCATCCGGCGACTCATCATCATGTGGACAGAGCGGGTCACCAGGTATTGAGTCGAGGGCGCCACCCGGTAATCCCCATGCGCCATGCCTGCGGTAACTGTGCTCAACTAGTAAGACCTGCGCTGGATGAACAGTGTCATCAATCATCACAGCAACGGCTCCCAGCACCCAGCTACGACCAAGCAGACCCTTGAGAAATCCTGCAAGTCTTGGTGGAAACAGACGCCAGATTCGCAGCAATAAACGGTGTATGAACTGCTGGCTTTCTATATATTGAATGATTCCTGTAAACATTGTTTCTTCACTGGCAAATTTACTATGGAACCTCTGATTAATTCATGTATCTCGTCATTGCGAGCGCGATGTACAAGGATGAACGAGTGCCGCGGGAGGCAGGACGCCGGAAGCGGCCAGCGAAGCAATCTTTGTAATTCATGATCAATTGGTTGGAGATTGCTTCGTCACTTTGTTCCTCTTGCAATGACTAATTAATCAGAGTTTCCCAAAGGCGATCAAAATTCCAGACGTGTGTACCAGAATACCAAAATGTAACATGTACAGATTCTGCTACTTTCCATCCGAGAGAAGGTAAATCCCGGTGGGTTACGCAAAGTAAACTGGGCCACTAATTTGAATTGTAGTCTGTACTCGGACGATAACCACTTAATGTCTAAAAACGGTGGCATCTGGTAAATTCAAACGGCAAATTACAGCCTTGAACAGGACTTTTCCGGGATCTCCATCCCCATTCCCCCACCGGGGACACTCAGCCTGACCCTCGGGGCCGGTAAGGGTATGAGGCCACCAAATGGCTAACAGTCCCTGGGTGCCCTTTGCTGGCGCGTATTCTTCGGCTGATATACTCTCGATATCTTGTGGGGTCTGGCGGCGATGACACATGGGCCTTGTCCTGTTGCAGAAATGGCGTGCGGCGACGGTGTTGGCGCCAGTGTTGGCTCCGCCATCTTGCCGTGCCAACAAGTGTTCGGCAGTGCAGCTCAATTGTGATAGAACACCGCCCCTGATTTTGATGCTGGACCCGAGTTCTTCAGGTCGCTTCAGCCACATAGGTAGTCCGCAGTAATAGCGGCTTCGGGCACTGTGAACACGAGATAGCCATGTCTTCAGTGTGGTAAGCGGAGTACTTAGCGATGACCGGCGCGATGCGTTTTTTCGATGGTGGCGTAAAGAAGATCGCATCGAAATTGTTCGGGGTTGGGGATGGATTTGAATTTCTTCATTGGGTTCTCCTTAATGTGGACACAAAGAACCTGCCGCCCGGGCGGCCTGGCAGAGGTAGGCTCAGCAGAAGAGGGGGCCGAGAAGGCTCAGTCGGGGGTGGTCAGGGTGCAGTTCCGAACTATTATTTGGTGGTGAAGCGGCAATAAGGATGCCATGGTAAGTCGCGTATGAGGGTACAAAGATCTGGGATGTTCTCTAGCGATGCTTAACTGATTCTTCCATGAAATGTCGTTTGTATGCTTGAAGCAGAATCTGGGCTTTATTGCGTGACGTGGTAGCTGCCGTATACAAGCCGACCTCATGCAATCGGCGCCCGATCTTGAGCTGGTGTTTCAGTTTCGTTTTGCATTCTTCTTTTGTCATGGCGTCTTACCTCATTTAGGTAAATACCCTGCATACGCATATGAGATGAACGAAACTGAGTTTGTACGCACATGCGATCATTTCTGCTTACGAAGGGTGTCACTTATTTCTGGAAAGAATGGCTTTATAGTTTATACATACGTTGAAGGCGATGAGATTCCTATTGGACAGAGGTACAGGTAAGGCTGGAAGAGAGTTACGGTCGTTGTAGGTGATTAAAAAATGGTAATTGACGGGATCGCCTCGAAGTGGCTCAAGGTCGGAGGCGGATTTGAAGACTTTCATGGGATTTTCCATGTTATGGTCAATAAAAAACCCGCAGACCCGCTGGTCTGGCGGGTGTGAAGGGGGTGGAACCGGGCCGATGCTCATTCAGGGGTGGTCATGATGGTGCTGTGTGGGTGGTAGTGAAGAAAATGCAGCAATGCTGTTTGCGTGCAGTTTCAGTTCAGGCTGAAACGAGTACACATGATGCACCCGGTTATTTGCCACCCGTCGTCTATGCACAACGAAAACCGGGAAACTCTACTTTTAAACTGTCTAATTGACGGGTGAGCCTGCGCGGTCTCTTGGCCACGCAAAAAATTCCTTTGTCCGATATGCCATAACGTAATAAATTCCTTGAGGATAGTGGGTCCGCAATCAAGCCTCAAACCATCCCACCTGCTTATCCCTGACGCGCCTGTCAAGCAGCTGGCGTCTGTCATTACGTACCACTCCCCGTCTGGTCAGAAAAGGGAAATCGGGTATTTTTGAATAGGAGCGGCGATCGCTCTTCCTGTGTTTCATTGTTGCCTCCGAGGTTCTTATTTTTGTTCGGTGACCCCATTAAGGTGCCTGGCTATTATTTAATATAACCCCATTTTGGCATAAATGGCAGTTGATATGGGTCAAAGCACTGATACAAGAATCAGAGAAATCACACAGACACACCGCCCCTGCTTGATCAATACAGTCACTGCACCCGGGGCGATAGAGACGCTGGCTGGAACCGCGCCTATGGCCAATATCTCCGATATCCCTCATTTTGCAATCCAATAGGCCGCCATGGCTAACCAGCTGAGAACAAGCAGCACCCAGGGCAACCAGTGCTGCCTGTAAATCACCTTCTCCGGAACCTCAGCCTCGTGTGCTTCGGGTGTAGCAGGCTGTTGCCTGACCTTCTTGAGCTTCTTGTCCAGTTCCCTGGCCTTGGCATTCTGTTGCTTCCTGTATTGCTCGATGCCCTTCTGTATCCCCTGCGCAATCAGCTTCGTCTGTTCCTTGGTCTGCCCCGGCCGTTGTGTGCCACGAGCAATCCGCATGGCCTGGTCCTGGCTCGAATCCGGCAGATGGTGTTGATTTGATCGCTTGGCCATGGTGCTACAATCCCGGGCGACAACATTAGACATTGGGTTATCTGAGTCTAATTGACTATGAAAAGCAAGCTACATTAGCTTAGTCAGGTGGATACAAAACCTTGTGCACCTATGAGTGATGGTGGGTCCGCCAGGACTCGAATATGGGACCAAGGCAGTATTAAGATGCCCTCATACCATCATCCCAATAGGGGTAGTCACCATAACGTCCAGCGAGGAAGTCTGAGAAGACCTGTATACGCCGGGGTATTAAACGTCCAGGCGGATATACAGCATAGATACCTACTGCAGCGCGTTGGTATTCATTCAGAATGGTAACCAGGCTGCCTTCTTTTATGTAACGGCCGAGGATAAAGGTGGGGCCTCTCGTAATTCCCAAACCGGCACTGGCGGCTGCCGCCAATGCGTCGCCATTGTTGGAACGGATTCGAATATGTGGCTGTGCATAGATCGTCTTACCCTCAGGCGTCTGGTATTGCCACTGCTGCTTATAATTGATATTGCTGTATTGCAGTCCTATATGTTGATGCAGTTCATCCGGGTGTGCAGGTTCCCCATGCCGTTCCAGATAAGCACGACTAGCGCACGTCATATTACGCACAGTCCCTAACCGCCTGGCCACCAGTGTGGAATCCTGCAGTTCCCCGATCCTGACCGCCATGTCAAAGCCTTCCTCTACCAGGTTAATGTTGCGATCATTCAGGTCGAGATTTAACTCAATGGCAGGATGTTCATTGAGGAAGTCAGTAATAGCATCTGACAGATGCAATAGACCAAAGGATAGCGGGGCAGCCAGCTTAAGTGAGCCGCGCAATTCTATTGTCTCTTCAGTAACGCTTTGCTCTGCGTCATCAAGATCTGCAAGAATTTGCACCGCACGCTGGTAAAAGTTTATGCCCGTATCCGTCAGTGCTAATCGCCGGGTGGTGCGATGCAGCAGTCGGCAACCAAGGCGTCTTTCCAGTTGGCTAATACGCCGACTAACGACCGATTTCGCAATCCCTAGCCGTTCGCCAGCCGCACTGAAGCTACCGGCTTCCACAACTGCAGTAAATGCTTCTATATCAGCGAACTTGCCCACAATGTTGCATATTATAGAACAGAAAGTTCCATTAAACCCGATTTATTAGCGAATCAGGAACAACTATGGTTTCATTACATCGTAAGGCGGTGCAACCCAATTGAAATCAATGAGGAGAAAACCATGAATCAATCCTTGGTAAATGCAGGCATCCAGCTGACTGGCCGGGTGCTGATGTCAGCTATTTTTATCATGGCTGGTATCAACAAGATCAGCGGTTATGCTGGAACACAGGGATACATGGAGAGTATGGGTGTCCCGGGCGCATTGTTGCCAGTGGTGATCCTGCTCGAAGTTGGAGGTGGTCTGGCCGTTTTGCTGGGTTGGCAGACCCGTATTGCCGCATTCCTGCTGGCCGGATTCAGTTTGCTCAGCGCCCTGATATTTCACGCTGATTTTGGTGATCAAACACAGTCCATCCTTTTTATGAAGAATTTGGCGATGGCCGGTGGCCTCCTGTTTCTGGTTGCTGGTCCAAGACATGACTGGTCGATTGATGCCAAACGAAAAGCGATCGCTTGAGGAGATATCCATGGCTAAGAATCAAATCAAGAAGATTTTGCGGATCGATAGCAGTTCATCGCATGGCCATTCGATTACACGGTGGCTGGGTGATGAAGTAATGCGACGTTTAAACCAGATACATCCAGGAGCAGATTTAATAAAGCGGGGTCTTGCCGGTGGCATTGGCTTTCTCAGTGAAAGCTGGGTACAAGCCAACATGACAAGTCCAGTCGAACGTACCTCGGAGCAGCAAGAAATATTAGCTGGTTCTGATCAGTTGGTACGCGAGTTGGACTCCGCGGATGTGGTTCTAATCACTGCGCCTGTCTACAACTTTTCTGTACCCGCAGCACTTAAAGCCTGCAGGTAAAGGCATTGTTCACCCAGAAATGCCAGAGCAGGAGCATGGCATGCTTGAAGGATTTCAGCTGTGGATAAACCTGCCAGCCAATCACAAGATGGATAAAACATCTTATCAGGAATACTCGGCTGAACACATTCCGTAGGAATCACGGGAAGGTGAGGGGATATAAAATCAATCAGCTACCCTGTTTTATCCCCTCTCCCCAATCCTTTATGCCCTTCAGGGTACTCCCGAAGGGAGAGGGAGTTAACGTGATAGTAATGATTTTCAGTAGACAATTGACCATGGTTATTGATTTTTATGTTGCGTGATACTGATTATGGGCTATAGGCTGAACATCTAGACAACAGTCAGCTTTCACCAGCCGAGTCGAGGTGGTAGTTGTGACTAATATCTTTGTCGTTAAGGCATCAGGAGGAGAAAGAGTCCCGTTTTTGAGGGGTATTATGGTGCAATCTCTGCTTGAGGCAGGGCTGCCATTCAAGGATGCCTATAGCACTGCCCAGGTAGTGCGTAAAGGCCTGGCGAATAATGCGGTCATCACAACCGCGGAGCTTAGAGCGCGGGTGGCAAGGCAGCTGGAAAAGGACTTCAGTGCGGAGACAAGACGCGACTATGAGGTCGATAACGGACGCCGGCAGAAGATCATTGTGCACAGCGATAGGGGTGACAGCCCTTTTTCTGCAGGTATTCTCACGCGCTCGCTGGAGGCTTGCACTGTTGACAAGAGGGCGGCAATCGAAGTTGCGCATTGGGTTCAGAAAGCCATGCAGAATGATGGTCTGTCCAGGATAACGCTTCCGGGATTGCGCCTACTCATTTATCGTTCACTCAAAGAACATTGCTCAAAAGAATCTGCAAACTACTACCTTTCCTGGCGCCAGTTCAAAACAAGTGGTGCACCATTAATCATCCTGGTGGGCGGTGCAAGTGGCACCGGCAAGAGTACTATCTGCTCCGAACTGGCCTACCGGCTGGGTGTGGTTCGCACCCAGTCAACGGACATGATGCGGGAGATTATTAGAAGTTATATTGCGCCGCACGTAATGCCGACGCTGGGCTTTTCCAGCTTTGATGCGTGGCGCGGTCTTCCCGGTACAAAGGCACGGGATGGCCAGAGGAAAACCGACAACCCGGTTATTTCAGGATTCCTGGTTCAGAGCGCCAATGTCAGGTCGGCACTGGAGGCAACCATTGCACGAGCGCTGAAGGAGCGTCAGGACATGATCGTCGATGGCGTCCATGTTCTACCCATGGATATGGATCTTTCAAGCGCGCACGAGAGGGCGGTTGTAGTCTCTGCCATGCTGGCGGTAACGACACGGCAACAGCTGGAAAACCAGATTTCATGGCGCAGTCGTGACCAGCCTGATCGCGGTTCATCCCGGTATCTGGAAAAGCTGGATGCAATTTGGGAGCTGCAATCTTATCTGCTCAGCCGGGCCGACAAGGCACAGATACTTGTAATCGCGAACTGGGTCGTTGAAGACACTGTCCGGGAACTGCTGCTCGAAGTGAACCGCCAGATCAGTGAGCGCTACCCGTCAGACACGGGAATTCTGGAGTGAGCACAGGAAGGCTTGTAACTGACCGGAACCCGCTGGAACATGGGCGGGCGTATACCGACGATGCGCGACCCAGGTATACACGCTCATGGGTGGCTTATATACCAATCGCGCTTGTTGCCATCACGGGAGTGCTGGTTACCTGGCATGGATTCACCGTGGTTTCTGGCTGGGAGCATCATCAGATACAGCAGGCATTCCGTGCGGCGGCCAGTGATCGAGTCATGATGGTTCAGCGTGAGATTGACCAGAGTCTTGGTGTGGTCAGTGATATTGGCAGCTTCTTCGACGCCTCCCGGTGGGTCGGACGCCGTGAATTCCGCAAGTTTGTCGGGCCGGCGCTGAAACGCTATTCGAGTATTGCTGCATTGCAATGGATCCCGCGGGTAGCTGGTGCGGAGCGTGCCTCGTTTGAAGAAGAAGCCCGCCGCAGCTTCAAGAGTTTCCGTATTACCGAAGCTGGCCAGTCAGGTGGTCTCGCAAGTGCCAAACGGCGTCCAGTACACTTCCCTGTCCTCTATGTGCAGCCCTATCGACTCAACAGGGGAGTGCTGGGCTTTGATCTGGCCTCGAGCCCGGAGACCCTGAATGCGTTGCAGCAGACGCGGGATGCGGGACTAATGAAGATCTCGCCGCGCCTGCTTCTGGAACGGGAGGAACGCTCCGAATTCGGTTTCGCAGCTCGACTGCCTGTGTATAACAAGCTGTATTCCGGTGACACTGATGTTGAGGATGAGGAGGACGATGCGGCCCTGGATTCACTGGAACAACGGCAATTGTACTTGCGCGGGTTTGCAACCGGGATTTTCTATATTGGTGAGATAGTTGAACGTGCCCTGCATAACCTGAGCCCGAGCGGCATAGACATGGTTATCTACGATGTGACCGGCGAGAGTGAAAGACACTATCTATACAGACATTCGTCCAGAAAACGTGACGTATATACCGGGCAGAGGGATGACGGGGGCGAAGGCGCTCGGGAAAACAGGGAGTTCACCCAGACAATTAGTGTTGCGGATCGCCAGTGGGAAGTGTTGTGCAGTCCGATCCGCGGGTTTTTTCAGCCAGACCCCTGGAGCGGTTGGGTCACTCTTGCGGGTGGTTGGTCTTTTACGGCCTTGCTGACCATATACCTTTCCACGCTGGTGGGACGTGCCGCAAAGGTCAGGCGTTTCGTGACCGAGCGCACGCTGCAACTGTCGGAGGTAAATAAAGAGCTCAATATCGAGATTAATGAACGTATGAATGCCGAGAAGGAACTCCAGATATTGAATGAAACACTGGAGCAGCGTGTGGCCGCTCGTACTGCTGAAGCAGAACAGCATGTAAAGGAACTGGAACAGTTTGCCTATGTGACATCGCATGACCTGAAAGCACCGTTGCGCGGTATCGCTAACCTGGCCGTCTGGCTGGAAGAGGATCTGGAGGAAAAACTGACCGAGTCCACGCGTGAACAGCTGGGGTTGTTGCGTGACCGTGTGCAGCGAATGAACGCATTGATTGAAGGTTTGCTGGAATACTCGCGGATTGGCAAGGCAGATCACCCTATGGCAAGCGTCGACACCGGCGAACTGCTTGCAGAAGTTATCGATTCGCTCTCACCACCAGACAGTTTTACTTTAGAAGTGGCAGAAAATATGCCCACCTTGTACACGGACCGCCTGCATCTTTTCCAGGTGTTCTCAAACCTGATTGGGAACAGTATCAAGCACAGCAACGCTGCGCATGGGCGCGCAGTGATTACAGTAATTGACAGGGAGAAGTATTACGAATTCACGATCGCCGATGATGGTCCTGGAATAGCGCCGGTATACCATGAAAAAATATTCCTGATGTTCCAGACCCTGACGGTAAATGATTTCGGTAATAACACGGGTATAGGCCTGGCACTGGTAAAGAAAATTGTGCAGGAGCATGGTGGCTCGATAACGGTCGAGTCGGAAGAAGGTTGTGGTGCAACGTTCCGGTTTAGCTGGCCGCGTCAGGGTTGAATACGAATCAAAAAGGCCGGTTGAGTTGTATACTACACTGGAAATTACCAACATCAGGAGGAGGGGTAGTGAAGTCCAATAATGACGCCGTTATTATGCTTGTTGAGGATGACCGGGTGGATATCATGACCGTGCAGCGGGCAATGAAGAAAATCGACGTCAGTAATCCGCTCTATGTTGCACGCACCGGTGTTGAAGCGCTGGGTATGTTGCGCGGCGAAGGGTTTCCGAAGATTGAGCCAGCGCCGTCACTTATTCTGCTGGACTTGAATCTCCCTCAGATGGGCGGCATTGAGTTCTTGAAGGAACTTCGCGCAGATCCGGTGCTGAAGAACCTGCAGGTTATTGTGCTGACATCATCCAATGAGCCGAGTGATCGGGCCGCCGCCTTTGAATACGAGGTACATGACTATATTGTCAAGCCACATAGTTTCGATGAGTTCTCCAATGCCATGTCCATCATTCTTTCCGACTGGTCAGAGGGGAACGTTGATTAAGTTGTGCCTCGCGAAATATTCTTAATACATTTAATTTGAAGCTAGACCAGCCTTGCCCCAGAATGTGGTCTCATCTGATCTACGCTGTCATACCGCACACGCTGTTAGGACTTGTGCTATTTGTTGACAGTGAATGCCAGCTTTCCGAGCTATGACGGTGCGAAGGCCATAGCCGTTGTGAACCATATTGTGAGTTAGCAACATCTGTAAGTAATTGGCGTCTCAACAAGCCAACTTTTTAATGAATGGCAGGTTCGTGTATGGCAATTATCGGCCGCTATGCGCCGTACACCCACGGGGCGGCGGGGGTGACGAAGCAGAGTCCATACTCGCTGTTGGCATGGTAGTTGGCGCTGAAGCAGCCATCTTTCAGCAAGATGTCTTCCCAGGGAATGTTGATGTCTTCAAATAAGATGCCGAAAAAAGCCGCGTTACGAGGACAAAAGAAAACCCGCCGACCGGGTGGCCTGACGGATGCAATGGGTTAAGCCGAGTGGCGCAGTCAGGTGTTGTCTTGTTGTAATGCTTTTGTGGATGGTGATGTTTTTACATCGGGAATGGCACTGATTCAAGGGTATGGTCAAGTAATGCGACCTAAATGTGCACTTTTTCACCTGTTGCACCATGCATGTGCAATTATTTGCCGCGTTTTTTTGGAGGCTATTTCCAATTTTATGAAAATACAGTCAGTTAAAGACTGCCGCGTTACATGGCATGGCGTTTGCTGTTTTTTCTCTTGAATATTTCGTGAATCTTGAAATAGGAGGTTAAAAGCAGAATCGAATGATCAAAGTTCTGGCAGTAGGTAAATGATTAGATGTCAGTTAAGCATGCGATGATGCAAGTATTCAATAAATACTACCTTGATATCTTGCATATAGGAGAAAACACCAAATGGATCAAGCAACACCCAGCACAGCGGTCGAGCCTGAAGATATTGTCGAAATTGTTGTGCATATAACCGAAGCCCTTGAAGAACAGCAGCGTCTGAAGTTCGTTGCTGCACTCGAAAATGATGATCGTATTTGTGCAGTGAATTTCTGTCCGAAACGGTACCATCTTCTGCTGGTCAAATATGACAGGAATCTCTATTCCTCACTGGACGTATTGGCCAGTATCGAATCACAAAAGGTAAACGCAAAGCTGGTTGGCCCAGTATAGATAGCTGGGAATCAGACATGGCGGATACTATTCATGAGCCGTGTCCCAACTCGCGGAACGCCGCTTCCTTCAGGGCAAGGAGAATTTGTGTGGGCACTGAGGGCCTATTGGTATGGTCAAACCACAGACGGACAAATCAGAAATGTCCTTGAAGCACCCCGCCCGGGTTATCCGGACTTCTCCTGCGTCCGGGGCAATAGGCGGGAAATACCTGTGATCTGAAAATGCTGGGGGAGAGTGTAGCCTCACTCTTAATACCGGATTTGATGATTAGAAAAGCTATTAGGAGGATTCCCTATTCCATCCTTACATGAAGTAAGGTATTTTGCGCCACTTATAAAAAACACTGGGGGGATTGAATGTACACACAAAGAATGAAGGACAGGCGTAGCTTTGGCGGGAAGACGTCATTTCCTCTAAAAACAAAAGGGGGCTGTATGATAGAGAATGATCGCCGCTGTACCCCTGATCGGAGGTTGGGCAATATCCATCTAGAACTGGATTACGTTGAAGATCATGAGTTACCTGAGTACTTCACTAATACATCATTATGTTCATCAGGCAAAGAAGGGTAATAAATCAGAATAAGCCTGCAGACTTGATTTCTATCGCCGGTTAACCTGTACTGGCACTCAGGCAACCGAAGCAAGAACGGGATATCGCAGCAAACGAAACCAGGGAACTGCTGTCCAACAGCGTCGTAGAGATGCGGCAGACGGTCTACGAGAAGCTGGAGAGCATGGAAGTCGAGGGCGTTACTTTGCATCACAATCGAATATGCCTTCAATGCTGTTGGTCAGCAGAATGCTGTGTCTCCCATGTGAGGCCATAACATGCCCTTGAAGCAAAGACCTAATAATCTGTTGCTATACTTACTATAGAAGGGTGAAAAGAAGAGAGGGCAAGCTTCGAGAGCTTGCCAGAGCCATAAGGGCAACGGTAATTCACCCCTTGTGACGCCTCGGCGTGCACGTTACTCGCAAGAGCAGTTCGGTGGTCCAATTTCACGGGCGAGATCGCTTCCTACCGGGGCGTTTCTATGTACCCACAAGGGCAAAAAGCCGCCTTAAGGAATCAACAAACCCAGGCACATTGCCCAAAAAGATGTGCGAAAATATGGTCGCACAAAGAGGCTTAACCCAATCATTGCAAAAACCTCCTGTAGGAGCGGCCGCTTTATACCCGTTCTCTGGGTACTGGCCGCGATCGCGCCGGAGGACGGTGCTCCTGCAGGATGGAGTCAGGAACCAGGAACTCACTATCGGTGAATTCCAGAATCAATACACCGGGATACATTTCATCCTGTAAATCACCTGACAAAACCGGATTACAGCCCAGAGTTTATGCAACTAACGGTTTCAGTAAGTTCCATTCGGCTCTGACCCAAGGTAAGTAAGTATTTCTACATATTGTGATATATCTCATTTTAAACACATACATATTGTGATACCTGCCTCTTGAGTGTATGTTTGCGCCGTCGATCAATGACTAATGTCGACTATTGAGAACCATCTGGTGAACAGAAGGAACGTTATACATTCACACGGGGGGGTTATGAATCAAGTGGCACAACATTTACTTAATGAGGAAAAGCGTACAGTTGAAGTCGTTGTACATATAAGTAAAGACCTTGGGGATGAACAGCGAAATCTCGTGGTGTCCGCACTGGAGAAGACGGATGGAATTATAGGAGCAGAATTCTGCCCATCGCGTAACCATCTAGTGCTGGCGAAATATGATAAGGATATTTTTTCGTCGCAGGATGTATTGGAACACTTCAACTCAATGAATCTGGAAGCCAGACTAATCGGCCCTATTTAGTCTCTCACATGAGAGAATTCTTTTATGAATGACGAGGTATATCCAGACGTAAAATCAGCTTGATTATTCTTCAAAGTCGGCTCCTTCGGGAGCCGTTTTTGTAACAAGAGTAGGTTGAACATCGGGTTCCCTGCATGGAAGCACGCCTTCGCCCGACCCGGGCTACATGAAGTCTCTTAGAGCAAGTTCCAGTTTGGGACGTATTATTGAGGCAAGCTCTGCTGTTCTCTTCGACAAATGTGAGAAGTTCCTTCGACATGAGGCGGCATCCCAGGATTGGTAAAGCTTTTTCGCGTTCTTATATTTCCTATAAGCGCATTTGCCATGCATGAATCATTGGGTTCATTCGGTAAAATTTTAGGATAATTTAATACAATATCTGTTGTCGATTATTGAACCGGAACTTGCATTCTTTTAGCGTCCGGCTTCAGGCAAAGGTTTCGGAGCTAATCACCGCCAAGACCTTTCTCCTGAAATTTATACAGCACAATCAGTCAATAGCACTGCTAAAGTAAAAGTCAATATGACACGGCTGTTGCATCTTTCTTGCATCGTTACCAAAGCTTTGCTTGCACTGTTCGTTCTTTCTCTGCTTTCCATACCGGTGCTTGTGGCGGTATCGGGCATCGAATCCACCCCTTTGGTCGAACCTGCAAGGCGTATGTCCCACCAGGACATCGCACGAATCAAACAGCTGCTCAGGCAGCATGACCCGAGGCACCTGAAAAAGCAGGAAGTTCGCACATTGTTGCTTACAGAGCGCGATCTCAATTTGCTACTCGAGTATGCGGCCCCCCATACCCTGAACACCAGCAGCCGGGTAGACCTGCGGACTGATGGCATGAAGGTACGGCTGTCTGTGAAACTCACTGACAGTACGCCTGGAGACTATCTGAACATAACTGCCGATATTACCGATGCCGATGGCACGATCCATGTTGAGCGACTTACTCTGGGTGGGCTTTCACTGCCAGTCTGGTTACTTGAGCCGCTATTACTGCAGAGCCATCGAGTCATGCTGGCGCGCTTCGATGAATACCGCGCTGCAGTCGAGGCCATCAGGAGCTACCGTTTCAATGACGATCACATAATTGTTGTGTATCAATTGGATCCGGATCATGTCGAGCGTTTGCAACAGAGTAGTAAAGCATTTTTATTCCCGGAATCCGAGACCCACCGGGTACTCGCCTATCATGAGGAACTGGTCCGCATCTCAAACCAGTATGCATCACGTCGTCTCTCCCTTGGCAAGGTGTTATCACCGCTGTTTCAGCTGGCCGCAGCGCGCACCTCCGAGAGCGGGGAATCGCAAGCAGAAAACCGCGCCCTCATCCTGACGCTGACCATGCATGCCCTTGGCATGAACATCAGTCGGTTTGTCGATGTGCCTCTCGAGCCACCTATGAGATTGCAGCAACTGACCGTACTGGGTCGTCATGATCTGGTGCAACACTATCTGGTCTCTGCGGCATTGGCAGTTTCCGCCGGTAGTGGTCTTGCCGGTGCGATGGGTGTGTTCAAGGAACTCGACGATTCACGCGGAGGTTCCGGCTTCAGCTTTGCCGACCTGCTGGCCGACCGCGCCGGTATCCGCCTGGCTGAAATGGCAACGGGTACGGAAAAGCAGGCCAGACTTCTGCAAGAGCGCATGAGCGGTCCACTACTGTTGGAACCAGACTTCATGCCTAGTATTGAAAATTTGCCGGAGGGAATCATGGAGCTGGAATTCAAGCATCGCTACCGGGATCTTGATAGCAAAAACTACCGGATTATCGAAGACGAAATCGAGCGCCGCCTGTCCAGGTGCAAAGTGTACAGTCCTCAGGACCGCGGAACCTTATAACTGTGTGATCCAACACCCCTGAAAGCCTTCGCTGTCCGCCATGGAAGGGCGAAGCCCGAGGCGGATAGTCCCCGGTAGGCGTAGAGCGCGGGCGTGTGGCCGAAGTGGCGAAGAAGCCGGAGGCTTCCGTAGCCAGCGCAGGTCATATGCAAGCGCAT
>Ga0210064_1000037_pt1 | contig 58077 bp, 43 predicted proteins | sample Muzzi_CordC_D2_FD_185531 | JGI IMG/M metagenome (GOLD analysis project Ga0210064, IMG submission 185531) | Wetland microbial communities from San Francisco Bay, California, USA, that impact long-term carbon sequestration - Muzzi_CordC_D2 (SPAdes) | ecosystem: Environmental > Aquatic > Marine >... | reverse complement strand
AGACGTTTCCTTATTTTCGCTCCCATACTTCTGATTCTTGTTCTGCTTCAGTCTTATTTCTGGGTGCCGACATACGAACAGCAGACAAAGGGTAACCCAGCGCGCCTTACCGAATACATATCGGGATCCATCGGCGATGCCAGTCTTTTAAACCCCATCCTTGCAGCGGATTCATCGAGCGGCAGCATCAATGACCTTGTGTTCGAGGGTCTTATCGACCGGGACGAGGAACTTCGTTTCAGGGGACGACTGGCCGAATCATGGCAGATTTTTGAAGAAGCCTTCTTTTATGTCAACCCGTCCGCCCGCATACCGGCACTGGGCAACGCCGATGCACACACCCTGGTTGAGTTCATTCAACAAGCCAAAAAGACAGCGCAAGTAGCAGATCCCGACCTCGCGGATTCTCTAAACCGCATCACAAACATTTCCGTTTTTCCGCCTCGAACCTTTACGGTGTCAAAGTCGTTCAAGGATTCAAATACCGGCAAAGAGCAAACCATTGAAATACAGGTGGCAGCGCCTCCAAGGATCAAACTGGTTTTAAATTCAGTGGACCAGGATCTATTCCAAAACTTTACCCATCTTCTCGGCAAAGATTACTTTGAATCATTTAACGGAAAAAAATACCTGAAAAGTGATTCTCAGCTTTCCAAAGAACAATGGGCGGCATTGGGCAAAGAACTGGTACCGGCCATTGAACATAATCCGATTCTTTTGTTTCATCTAAGGCCGAAAGTGAAGTTTCATGACGGCCGTTTAGTGAGTGCCGATGATGTCCGGTTTACGTATGAAGCCATTATGAACCCGAAAAATCTGTCTCCACGCATTTCAGATTACGAACCGGTGAAAACCGTTGAAGTGATCGATCCTTTAACCGTTAAAATCGTCTATAAGCGGCTCTACTCTCCGGCCGTTGGAACCTGGGGTATGGGAATCCTTCCCGAGCATTTGCTCAACACTCAAGCCCTCCAAAAAGAAGCTCTTCGTCTCGGCAAAGATCCGAAAACCTTTACCCTTCGTCAGAGCGCGTTTAACCGGCATCCTGTGGGATGCGGGCCATTCAAATTTCAAACGTGGAAGTCGGATCAGTACATCATCCTGGATCGTTTTAACGATTACTGGGAAGGACCGCCGAACTATCAACGTTATGTCTATCGGATCATTCCCGATCTTCTGACCCAGGAAATGGAATTTTATGCCGGTACCATTGATAGTTATGGGGTTCAACCCCATCAGGTCAAACGCCTGGAAAAAGATCCGCGATTCCAGAACTTTTCCGGAGTGGAGTTTGGATACACCTATATCGGTTACAATATGAGACGCAAGCCCTTTGACGATCCCCGGGTAAGAAGGGCCCTTGGCATGGCCATAGATGTCGAAAAAATCATTAAGTATGTGCTTTACGGCCAGGGCGAACGGATTACCGGACCCTTTGTCAAACAGACCGACTATTACAACCACGCCATCAAAGCCCTTGCCTATGATCCCAAAGGCGCGCTAAAGTTGCTGGAGACAGCCGGTTGGAAACGAAACAAGGACGGCCGGCTTGAAAAGAACGGCAAACCATTTAAATTCACATTGATTACCAACAGCGGCAACGACCTTCGAAAGTCCATACTGGCCATTGTCCAGGACGCGTGGAAACAGATCGGCATCGACGTTAATACCGATCTTTTGGAATGGTCTGTCTTTATCCAGGAGCGCGTGTATAAACTCGACTTTGATGCGGTGGTTCTGGGATGGCAGATGGGCATTGAACCGGATCTTTATCAGATATGGCATTCGAGCCAGGCCAATCCCTATCAGCTCAATTTTGTCGCCTATAAAAACAAAGAAGCAGATGATTTGATCATCAAGATCCGGCAGGAATACAATCATCACCGGCAGATCGAATTCTGTCACAGGCTGCACGAAATTATTGCCCGTGAACAGCCCTATACATTTCTTTATGTGGGCAAATGGACCGCTGTTTTGGACAAACGCATCGTCATCAAAACTGTCGATGATACCGGAGCCATACAGTATGAAAAAATAACACCCACCAAAACCGGTAATTACCGTTTCTATTTTAATAAATGGATTAAACTTCCGCAAGTTCCCAGTTTTATGGACAAAGGATAGACCATGTTATCATTTATCGGACGCAGCGTCGTTCAAAAAACCATTACTCTTTTTTTTGTCTCCATTGTATCTTTTTTGATCATTCATCTTGCTCCTGGAAAGCCGAGCCAGGTGGATCCTTTGAATCCCAAGTTTACCCCCGAAGTCGTGGAACGATTTATAAAAGAGTTTCACCTGGATAAACCCCTTTACATTCAATATATATATTTTTACCGGGACCTTTTTACAGGAAAAACCGTTTCCTGGAAGGACAATCAATCGGTTCTTAAAAAGATTTGGGAACGATTTTTAAACAGTCTGCCCTTGTTTATTGTAGGCACCCTCATTACCTGGACCCTTTCATTTCCGGTGGGAATCCGGTCCGCTATATACAGGGGCGGGATCTACGACCGAACAACCACCTTCTTATCGTATCTATTGATTTCGATTCCCGGATTTTTCTTTGCTTACGTGCTGATCATATTGGTCGTCACCTACTTTCATGTTCCGGTGATCGGCATGGAAACCTTCGGCATCGGACACCCATCGGCATCCTATCTGATCATGGACCGAATCTGGCACCTGCTTCTTCCTTCCGTGTTGAGCGCAACGGCCGGCATTGCCGTCTTGTCGAGATACGTTCGAAGCCAGATGCTCGAAGTGGAAGGCCAAGATTATATCCGAACCGCCAGGGCCAAGGGGCTTTCTTCGGAACAGGTGCACTATAAACACGCGCTTCGAAATGCGCTGTTGCCCTTTGTCACCATGTTCGGCCTCATTTTGCCCACACTGATCGGAGGCTCGGTGATCATCGAATCTATTTTTTCCTGGCCCGGAATGGGACGAATGGCCTATGAAGCCATCCTGGCCAGGGATTACCCGATCATTCTGACAGTCAATTTTGTTTCAGCTGTCCTGGTGCTGGCCGGCACCTTTATTTCAGATTTGCTTTATCTTGTTGTCGATCCGAGGATACACTTGTAATGAATCCGGCAGAAGAAACCATAAACACAACAGATTATGTCGAAGCCCCACCGGCGCCAAAACGGACCCGGATGCAGGAATTTAGACGCACACTGGGCCAAAACCGGCTTGCCGGTTTAGGATTTATTATTTTTTTTCTTTTTTTCTGCTGTGCCGTAACGGGCCTTGTCCTGACGTCAGGTTCAAAGCCCGCATTCGATCCTTCTATGGTTCGTCTTGAGGAAAAGCTGCGTCCGCCGTTGTCCAAACCGAACCTTAAAGCCTTACGTCCCGACCAAGTTCCGGTCTTGAATGTCTACCTCATGGGAACGGATGATCTGGGACGAGATGTTTTTTCAAGAATGCTTCAGGGGGCTTGGGTTTCTCTGACCGTCGGTTTTGTAGCCGTCGGCATATCGGTGCTTATCGGGATATTTATGGGTGGCATCGCGGGATATTTCGGACAACACCATATTAAAACGGTCCATATTCTGTTTTTTTTGTGTTTGATTGGGGGAACAGGTCTGATAATCGCAAATTTTACCGTTATCGGTACCGTGATTTTATTGCTCTGCCCTGCATACATTTTTTATTCTCAATTAACCCGGCACGGATCAACAGAAAAAGAAACACCGGCCTTAAAAGCGATGCTTCACAGCAATGCGGTTTCCGTTGATACCCTGATCATGCGAATCGTGGATATCATGCTCTGTTTTCCGAGCTTTTTTCTGATTTTAACGGTGGTCGCCCTGCTTCCTGCGAGTATATACAACATTATGATCGTCATCGGGCTGACCAGTTGGATGGGGACCACACGGTTTGTCCGTGCTGAGTTTTTGTCATTGAGAGAACAGGATTTTGTGGCAGCGGCAAAGGCTCTTGGTCTTAGCACTTTCAGAATTATCTTTCGTCATATCATGCCCAATGCCGTAGCGCCGGTGCTGGTCTCGGCCACCATCGGCATTGCTTCTGCTATTTTAACCGAAGCCGGCTTGAGCTTTCTTGGATTCGGTGTGCCCCCGCCCCATGCCACCTGGGGAAACATTCTTTCCAACGGCAAAAACTTTATCTTTGATGCACCCTGGTTGACCTTTATGCCCGGAATTGCAATCCTAATTGTCGTGCTCTCTTTTAACCTTTTTGGCGAAGGTCTCAGGGATATCTTGAACCCCAAACTCAGAGAAAGATATTAAATGATCGATAGACGACCGACAAATGACTGGCCTCTTCTTTGCGTCGAAAATTTAAAAGTCTATTTTCAAAGCAACGGCGAACGCGCCCGTGCGGTGGACGGAATCAGTTTCGAAGTCCGGGAAAAAGAGACGGTCTGTATTGTCGGAGAATCCGGATGCGGGAAAACCGTTTCCGCACTCAGCATTCTCGGCCTCATTCCAACGCCGCCCGGAGAAATCGTCGACGGCCAAATTATATTTTCCGGACAAAACCTTATAAAGCTCGATGAAAAGGAAATGCAAAAAATCCGCGGGAATCATATCTCCATGATTTTTCAGGAGCCCCTCACATCCCTGAATCCTGTTTTCACCATCGAAGACCAACTCGGTGAAGCCGTCAAAACACACAAATCCATCAACGCGGAGGAACTTAACCGATATTGCATTCAACTCCTTAACGACGTGGGCATTCCATCCCCGGAACAGCGACTTAACGACTACCCCCATCAACTCAGCGGTGGGCAGCGTCAGCGGGTCATGATCGCCATGGCTCTTTCGTGTGATCCGGATCTCATGATCGCCGATGAACCGACCACTGCCCTTGATGTTACGGTACAGGCCCAGATACTCAAGCTGCTTAGATCCATTCAACAAAAACGGTCGATGTCGATTCTGTATATTTCCCATGATCTCGGCGTGGTTTCGGCCATTGCCCATCGGATTTATGTCATGTATGCGGGGATCATTGTTGAGCAGGGCAATACAGACCAAATTTTTCGCTCTACCCGACACCCGTATACACAGGGCCTTTTGGCATCGCTTCCCAGCCTTTCGAAACGAGGCAAAAGACTTTACAGCATCCCCGGCAGCGTGCCGAACCCGGCGTATAAACCCGCGGGGTGTCCGTTTCATCCGCGGTGTTCCCATGCCATTTTATCCTGCCAGGATGAATTTCCCGAAATGTGTGATTACGGCGAGGGACATCAAGCCCGATGCCCGGTATTATTTAAATCTAAAGGGTACAAAGGGCCAAATGAAATGCTTAAAAATACAATGAGTTGAAAGTCTGCTAACAGCCATGCAAACTAGTTTTGAGATATATGGAATCAAAGAACAAAAATGATCACTCCATTCTTCGCATAGAAGGCTTGAAAAAATACTTTCCGGTTCGCCGAGGATTTTTGCAAAAAATCCATGGATGGGTAAGGGCCGTGGACGACGTGAGCTTTGAAATCGAACGGGGTAAAACCATGGGTCTGGTGGGAGAAAGCGGTTGTGGAAAAACAACGGTTGCCCGCCTTATTTTGAAACTACTGGAATCGGATGAAGGAAAAATTATTTTTCAGGCTCGCGATATCAGCCGATTTTCCGAAAAAGAGATGAAGCCCTATCGAAAAGAGATACAGATCATTTTTCAGGATCCATTCGGATCTTTGAATCCCCGCATGACCGTCGGACAATGCATTGAGGAAGGGATTCGGATTTCGGGCATCAAACACGCATCACGACGTAAAGAGCGCCTTGAGGACCTTCTGAAAATGGTGGGCATGTCACCGGACAGCGCGGACCGATATCCCCATGAATTCAGCGGAGGCCAGCGTCAACGCATCGGCATCGCCCGGGCCTTGAGCGTTGAACCCTCCCTGATCGTGTGCGATGAACCGGTTTCGGCGCTGGATGTTTCCATACAGGCACAAATCATCAACCTTTTAAAAGACCTGCAGGATCAGCTGGGGCTAAGTTATCTGTTTATCTCTCATGATCTTAATGTTGTAGGGTATCTTTGCAACACCATTTCCGTGATGTATCATGGGCATATCATGGAGTTTGCACCTTCGGAAGATATTTTTAATCATCCCTGTCACCCCTATACCATATCGTTGCTATCGGCGATTCCAGATCCGGACCCGGATAAAAAATGGTATGTTAAATTGTCCAATGGTCCTATCTCCGATTCAGATGGTGTTCTCGAAGGATGTAAATATCAGGATAGGTGTTCCATCGCTGAAACAGCTTGTCGGAAAGACAGGATGGTTTTCGAAAAAGTCGGAGAAAATCATTTTGTCCGATGTTGGAAAGCTGCTAAAAATATTTAGTATGACATGGAGGAAAAAGTATGGAACCTGTATTGTTTGAAAAGGAAGGACCCATTGGATGGCTGACATTGAATCGACCGGACACACGGAATGCACTATCTCTTGAAGTGATGAATGATATGCTCGGTAAACTAAACACCATCGAACAGGATCAGAATATTCATGTTGTCATTATCAGGGGAAGGGGGCCTGCATTCTGTGCCGGACACAACCTCAAAGATATGGCCGGGGCGGACCTGGATATTCAGCATTTTCATACCATGTTTTCGGTATGCGCGAAGATGATGCAAACCCTTCATAAACTTCCACAACCCGTCATTGCTCAGGTTCACGGCATTGCAACGGCGGCAGGATGCCAGCTTGTTGCCGCCTGCGATCTTGCCATCGCAGAAACCGGCGCCCAATTTGCCACGCCTGGCGCAAAAATTGGCCTTTTCTGCACGACCCCTGCTGTTCCGCTGGTCAGAGTTGTTGGAAGAAGAAGAGCCATGGAAATGCTGTTGACGGGTCGATTTATCTCTGCTGATGAAGCTGAAAGGTTCGGCCTGGTGAATCAGGTCGTCTCTCCGGAGAAGCTTTCCCAAGAAACCAAAAACCTGGCCCTGGAAATGGCGAAATACAGCCGGTATACCCTATCTTTCGGCAAGCAGACATTTTACAGCCAGGTAGATCTAAACGAACCATCTGCTTACGAATATGCAACCCATGCAATTGCTATGAACTGTCTGGATATAGACGCTCAGGAAGGGATAAAGGCCTTTCTCGAGAAACGAGCACCTGTGTGGAAAAATCGACAAGAATAAAAGGGACGAGGGGTCCCTCGTTCCTTTTGTTTTATTGGAAAAAAATTCTATCGCTTTGAGAACTGGAAGCGGGCACGGGCACCTTTTTGCCCGTATTTTTTTCGTTCCTTGACCCTGGCATCACGCCGAACAAATCCGGCTTTCTTCAATGCCTTTCTTAAATCTGGATTGGCCAGCATCAGTGCCTTGGTAATGCCATGCCGAATCGCGCCGGCCTGTCCCGCGACACCGCCACCGACAACTCTGCCTTTTACGTCAAACGATTCAAGGGTATTGGTCAAAACAAGCGGCTGCCTCACCATCCCTTTTAAGGACTCAATCTTAAAATATTCATCGACGGGCTTGTTGTTGACAACAATTCCACCGCTTCCCGGTGTTAACCATATTCTGGCAACGGAAGTTTTTCTTTTTCCGGTTGAATAATAAACGTTTTCTTTTTCCATACAACTCCCCAATAATTAAAGATTATAACGCGGTTTTATTAAACTTCAAGAATTTCCGGTAGCTGAGCCTCATGAGGATGTTGGTCTCCTGAATAAACCTTCAATTTTTTAAACAGTTTTCTCCCCAGTCTGTTCTTCGGCAGCATGCCCTTAACGGCAAACCGAATGAGATCTTCGGGTCGTTTTTCCATGAGTTTTTTGGCTGTGATGGTTTTAAGGCCCCCGATGTAGCCGCTATGCCGGTAATAATTTTTCTGATCCCATTTCCTTCCGGTGAGGGCAATCTTATCCGCATTGATGACAATAATCCAATCCCCGGTATCCACATGGGGGGTAAAAAGCGGGTTGTGTTTTCCTCGAAGGCGGGCGGCTACGGTGCTGGCGAGTCTGCCCAGAATCGCATTTTCGGCATCCACCAGACACCATCGTCCCTGGTTGTCGGTATCTTTTGCACTATATGTGTACTTTTTCACCTGTTTTTCTCCTTTGAATAAAACCCACTAAATATAATAGAAAATATAAATGTGTCAAGGGAAAAATCGCAATCCCAGCCAGGATTTGACACTAAAGCTAATTTCTAATATATATTTAAAGCATGTTGGTTTTACAAGGAATTTCTGTGTGATTAATTTTTTTGGGGGAAATAGGGTGCAGCCCGATGGAATATTTAGAAACCGAAGTAAAATTTTACTTGCCGAGTATAGATTCTATAAGAACCCGCATGATTGACCTTGGCGCTGTTTTTAAACATCGGACTTTTGAAACCAACATACGATTTGAAGACGCTGAAAAATCGCTGATTCAAAAAAAATCCCTGTTGAGACTACGTAAGGATAATAAAATTACGCTAACGTTTAAATCCGAACCACCCTTTAAAGACCGTCAATTTAAAATCTTAAAAGAATTCGAAGTTGAAGTCAGTGATTTTGACACCATGGAACACATCCTGAAATCTTTGGGATTCAAGGAGGAACAAGTCTACGAAAAATGGCGTGAAATTTATGTGTTGGGCGATACCCACCTTTGTCTGGACACCATGCCCTACGGTGATTTTCTCGAAATCGAGGGTAAAAAAGAATCCATCCAACTGCTGGCTTCTCAAATCGGTCTTTTGTGGGAAAAACGGATTCTTCTGAACTATCTCGCGATTTTTGATATCATAAAGCGCCAATTAAATCTTTCGTTTTATGATGTCACATTCGGTAACTTCAACAATATCCGAGTTGATATGGCACCATATCTCAAGCTGATCGAAGCGGATGCCCATTAAATTATAAAAAAATGCCATGTTTTCCGTTTTGACTTTAAATTTACGTTTTGGTCTGGCTGATGACGGTGTCAACAACTGGCGATATCGGAAGATGGGCTTTCAGCCTTTTCTTGAAAAATATCGTAAGGATTTTATAGGTTTTCAGGAAGCAAATGACTTCCAGATTGATTTTCTCCATAATATATTGACGGAATACAACATTATCGGGAAGCGAAGCCCTTCACCATCTTTCTGGCAAAACAACATTATCTTTTATCAAAAAAAATGGCACTGCATCCACTATGAGCATTTTTTTTTGAGTCCAACCCCCTCGATGCCGAGCCGTTATCGCAAAAGCATCTGGCCGAGACAGTGCACCATCGGTATGTTCAAATCAGACCGCCGACAAGTGATATGTATTAATACGCATCTTGACTTTGACGCTTTGGTTCAGGTTAATAGCGCCAAACTGATCATAGACCGTTTGTCGCATCTTCCCAATGATGTCCCCGTGATTCTCATGGGAGATTTTAATGCGGCGCCTTTCAGTCCCTGTTATAATATTTTCACGGGTCATGATGATACACCATCGAAAAATGAAGGCTATTTTAAAGACGCTTTTATAAAGCCTCTTACGGGGACCCACCACGGATTTACCGGAATTACAGACAAAGATCCCATTGACTGGATTCTCTTTCGCGGAAAGATCACGTTAATAAACAGCAAGGTCATTCAGGATACCTTTAAAAATATTTACATATCCGATCATTTTCCCTTATGTGCTCAATTTACTTGGGAAGTTAAATCCTAAACATTATGGCTTGTAACCGGCCGGCAAACGCGCTATAGCATTTTCCACAAAAAATTTCTTTCGGTCTGCAACGTCAAGAGAATATTATGGGTCTTCTTTCATCACGTATGTCCATCACACGCTATCAGGTTACGGGTCAAATAGACGGTTCTGTTCATGAAACCGTCTACCAGGGTCTCAAAAAACATGCGATTCCAAAAATCGAGGATGACAGCTCTGAAGCCACCGTCGGCTGGACGTCCGTCGAAACTCCGTATGCACCGGATTTTGAGGGCTATTCATTTGTTTTTGGTACCCATATGGTGTTCGCTCTACGGATCGACAAAAAGTCCATTCCGCCGAAGCTCATTCAGAAACATTATGCCCTTTACGTTGCCAAACGCCTGGCAGATACGGGCCGGCATTATTTATCCGGCAATGAAAAAAAATCCATCAAAGATCATGTCGTCAACACCCTTGTCCATCGGATTCCGGCCGCACCGAATGTGTATGATGTGGTGTGGGAGTACGATACCGCCTCTTTGTGGTTCTTTTCCAATCTAAAGGCAGCCAATGAAGCTTTAGAGACGCTTTTTATCAAATCCTTTAATCTTCAGCTGATCCGCCTGTTTCCCTACACCATGGCCGATCGAATGGCCGGACTGTCGGACCAAGAACGCGATGTTTTACGAAAACTGGAAAAACACCGATCTGAGGAATAACTGATGCTGGATATTGCCGTCGCATATAACCGTTACAAATTCCTGGGAAACGAATTTCTGACCTGGCTGTGGTTCATGATTGAAACCGATCATGGCTCGTTTCGCCAACATGACCCGGATCTTGTATCGTTAACCGTCGGAAATCGGCTGGTCCTTGAAAACACTCTCCATAATGCCAAAGAAACCGTCACCATTAGAGGCGATAATGCCAGCCTGGAAGAAGGATTGGTGGCGCTTACAAAGGGAGCCGTGGTTACTGAAATACACCTGTCCTACAAAACCGGCTCTCAAAACTGGGGATTCAGTCTCAAAGGGGAAAGCCTCAACATATCCAACCTGAAACTCCCGGAGACCGGGCCGGTGGAAACGCCGGATGACCTTGAAGGCGTTGTTCTCGAGAAGGTATATCTGATAGAAAAGGTTATCGGGTTTGTGAACCGTCTCTTTTCTCATTTCGTTCATCTGCGGTTATCGAATACATGGGACCACGAAACAGCGGCTAAAATCCACAAATGGGCGGCATCTAAATGATGAGGCGGGAAGTTTGTCATACAACTTTTTTAGTTTGTAATCAGGAGGCAGTCATTTCTTTGAAAGCTTATTAGCGGAATGGATGATTTTTTTTAAAACGGGTGCACACACCATGTCACCCTTCATCCCCACATCGATACCGGATACCGTTTTAACCGTTCCCAATTTGTTTTCCCGGATAATATGGGCTGCCAATTTCATCTGCAATCGTCGCGCATCTTGCGGTGACATGTCCCAGGAATGTGAGAGACAAGACATATCTTAAATCAATCACCCTTTGATGAGGTCATCATGAGTGGACCTTTTCCTGTCAGAAAAAACTTTATCCAGTCAAAACCAAATTTCATCAACTCAACATCCGATTCCCGCAATCGGCTGATTTTATCCTGGCGCACATTAAATCTTGATAAAAAAGTACTTTCAAAAACAAACTTTTTAAATTCATCAACATTAAAGCAAGCCATAAATGCCATTTTAAAGGCAGGATTGTCGATCCCTTGCGGGCCCCATGGATTTGCCCGAAACAGGGTATCGATATCGACCCACAAATCATTCATCTCATTGTATAACTGAATCTGCTGATCCTCAGCCCACTCTTTTATCGTCCATTCACGAGGTTCTTTGTGGCCCATGCAGTAGGAATCTTCGGCAATGAAATACAAAACGGTTCGTTCTACCTCATCGCCGGTTCTTGCCACCGCACGCTCCAGCGGATACGCTCGGCAGGAAAACGGGCGGTCTTCGTATATCATACAGCCTTTTATTGACAAAAACGGGCACCATTTCTCTTCATTGTCCGCCATTTTCAGCATAAGACTCGGAAAATAAGGATTGTCTCTAATGGCTTGAAACGTATACTGTTCCAAGAACTGATCTGATGAAATGCCGAGCCGGTTTTTCATACGGATGACATCATATGGATAAAGATACATGTCCGCATCTTTGCAGCAACGGGTAAAACATGTTACGCCGGGGTGGCAATCAAAAGAAAATGTGTCTGCCGTAGGACGTCTGCTTCTACTGCCGGTTATTGGAAGGGGTGTTTTTTTCATCTTTAAAATTTTCGCGCTCCTATCATTCCGGTAATCTGTAGCTGAAGAACAGGCACATGCATGCCGCGATCAATGATACCCAAAAAACCGAAGTAACACCCTCAACAACCGCTTCCCGAAGGACTTTTTGAACATTTTCCGTGAGAAGGGATTGTATCTCCGGTCGAAATAGTCCTTCGATGCTCTGCTGTAAATGGGTGGAAAGAGATGGATGAATTCCGCCATCAATTCCAGGCACTCTCAATACGTCCACGGCTGTCTGAAGCCGAGCGGTTACAAAACTCCCTGAAATACCGATACCAATGGTCCCGCCAAGGGTCCTGCTGAATTGATGAGAGGCGGTAGCAATCCCCAGATCTTCTACAGGGAGGCTGTTCTGCACGATGAGAAGTGTGGAAATGGATACAAAACCCATTCCGAGACCCGCAATGGCCAAAACAATGGAACAAGCCGTTAAAGACGTAGTAATTGTAAATGTGAGGGTCAAACCACACCCGGCCAAAAGCAGAACCGCGCCCAACAACGTACTTGGTCTCTCTTTCAGTAAATGGACAATCTGGCCGCAGAACAATGCTCCCATTGACCATCCCAGGCTTAACGGAACCATGGCCAGCCCCAATTGAGCAGGGGTTTTCCCCAGAGCACCCTGGATAAAAAGAGGACTGTATGCCGAGAGTGAAAAAATAGCAATGCTTGCAAAAAATGCTGAACTGTTGGCGATACCGAAACCACGTACTTGGAAACATCCAATGGGCAGAATCGGTTCCTTTGCATGGCGTTCGATGATATAAAAAACCACTCCTGAACACAATGTCAATATAAAAAGTCCAAAAACTTGAGGTGATGTCCATGGATACGAACGCCCTCCCAGCAAAAAGGCTGTTAGCAATGCCAATATGGTTGTTGAAAGCGTTAAAGTGCCCAGATAATCGATGGAAGCATCTTTTTTCTTTTCACGGGTTTCCTCTAAATACACACCGATTCCGATGAGGGCGACAATTCCAAGGGGAATGTTTATATAAAAAATCCAGCGCCATGAAAAATAATTGACAATAAATCCGCCCAAAGTGGGTCCCAAAACACTTGATAAACCCCAGACGAAACTGATTAGCGACATCATTTTGCCCCGTCGTTCCGGTGGAGAAATATCCGCCAGAACAATATAGGCCAGGGCAAAATTACCGCCTGCGCCCACGCCTTGAATCGCTCGAGCAACGGTCAGCTGGGCCATGCTGTGAGATATCCCCGCACAAACCGAGCTGATTAAAAAGATGACGATGGATATCACATACAGTCTTTTGCTGTTAAACAGGTCACAGAGTTTGCCGAAAATGGGAAGAGCCACGGCACGGGCAAGGAGATACACCGAAAATACCCAGCTGTAGAGCTGTATTCCGCCAAGATCCGAAACAATGGTTGGCATGGCCGCTCCCATTATCAACGTATCTAGAGCGCCGAGAAAAAGCGCAAGCAGCGCGGATAAAATCACATAAATTCGTTTTTTTCCGCTTATAAGAATCTTCCTTGCTCCATTTCGTTGGCTTCCCGACGGAATTTTGTCCGGTGAGAATTAAAGATCGCTCACAAACGATAGAGACACTAACACACCAAAATCTCACTTTCAATTCATATCCTTATTATGAAGGCCTCCGACTCGTGAAAGATTCAGGTGAAACGATTTTATGAACCTCTTTAAGACGGAAGTTCGGGATATTATCTTTTATTTTTATAACTTATGCTTTTTTTTAAAAAAAGGATGGACATTAGAACAAAATTTTATTAAAATTATAGATATTTGTCCTGCCCCAAAAAATATGAAAACGAATTCATACAACAATAGCTCAGACAGACGTCCGGAATCCAGAACCATACTGGATCGCTATTACAGTGTTGAATTTCAACTACAAGATACCGGAAATGTCTATCAATTTAAATTACGGGACATGTCATCAAAAGGACTGGGCATTCTGGTGAACAAAGATTCTGCAGTATTGAAGCATTTAAAGGTAGGAGATACTGTGGATATGAAATATATTCCTCCGGAATCCGCAGGCTCGTCTGAATCTGTAAAAACACAAATCGCACATATTACCCAAAAAGATGAAGATCCGTTCAAAGGTCATTTTCTCATCGGTCTTTTAATCACAGAAAGAGCAATTATTGATCCCTTACACCCAACTTCAACTTAACATAACAATATTCTTTGGTTTTCTTAATAAATTCTTCCCCCGGTCTGCTGTCCCGCGAAGATTCATCCTCTTTCCCATGTTTGAATAAGCGTCCGATATAGCCAAAGATCTTTTTGATGCCCCCAAATCTTCGGCAGCAGCCAAATCATCAACCCGATAAAAAAGTTTTTGATACGCATGAAGATGGAGATCGGCAACCATCCAGCGTCATTCCATCTTCATGCGTTGTAATTACAAAACTTTTCGATGAATTTACTTAACCGGCGTAAATTCAACCCTGCGGTTTTTGGCCCGGCCTGCTTTCGTATCATTGCTGGCCGCCGGTTTCGTAAAACCAAACCCCTTGGTGGTAAGTCGTTTGGGATCGATTCCCCTGGTCACCAAATGATCCTTTATCGCTTCGGCCCGTTTTTCTGAAAGAGTCATGTTATACGCTGCGGTTCCGGTATTATCTGTATGTCCGTCGATCTCGACGGTGAGATCAGGATTTTTTTTCATTATCAAAACCGCATCATTGAGCATGGGATATGATTCAGACTTTACTTCTGCGCTGTTAATATCAAACAGCACTACCGCAGCATAGGTCCAGCATCCTCTTGCATCAACCGTAGCCCCCATGGGCGTATTGGGGCATTGATCCAGATTGTCCGGTACACCATCCTTATCACTGTCCATGGGCATTGCAACAGGCTTGGGAACAGGTTTGGGAGCAGGTTTGGCCAGAAATACGCTTTCCACAAATCCGGCCAGGCTCGACGAGGTAGCCAGGCTGTCGGTGGTGGTTGATATTCCACAACCGCTCGTTTTGGCAATCTGTTCCAGGCTTGCCTTTCCACCAGGATCATCCCCCACCTGTACCGTATCAATGCAAAGTCTGTCACCGAACTGGCCTTTTAAGGCCTCGGCAGCCCCTACCGGTGCATGATCCATATCGACCCCATCGCTAACGATAACGATCGCAATGGGACCTTGGGCCGACTTCAAGTCTCCACCGGCAGCGGCCATGGCTTTGGCCAGGGGAAGCGAAGTATCCCCACCGGGCCCTTTCACGCCGTTTAAGGCTGATCCAAATTCTGAAGTCGAATACGGCGTTACTCCATATACCAGCATGGTCGATCTGTCCGGCAAATGGGCAAAGTGGCCGAATGTTCGGAGTGCGCCGTCATATTTTAATTCCGGAAGCGTCTGGTTCATCGCCATTAAGAAATTTTTGGCAATGGTCGCTTTGGCTTGTCCATGGTATTTATCCGCCATGGTAGAAGATGTGTCCAGGATGACGACAAAATTGTTTACCTTGGGCACATACTGATCCGCTTTAAACATATACGGTGTAAAAACCGGTGCTGTCGTTTGAACCTGCTGGCCTGCACAACTTATCAGCAGAACACTGATCATACCGACAAAGAGCCCTTTAAAAAAATGCTTTTTCATTTCCTCCTCCTTTTTTTTCAATCCTTTTTTAATATAATTACAAAGTAATTAACCCACTGTCTCTATTTATTTTTCATCGTGTTTATACACATGTACATCGCGCTGTGGAAAGGGTATGCTGATACCCTCGGCGTCAAAGCTTTTTTTAATATTTTCAGTAAGTGCGGTGTAGACACCCCAGTAGTCGGCGGCCAATACCCATGGGCGAACCGCAAAATTTACACTGCTGTCAGCCAATTCGACGAGCATGATCGCTGGTGCAGGATCTTTCAAAATGCGTTCCTCTTTTGCCAATACATCAGATATCACTTTCTTTGCATGATCAACATCATCCCCATATCCGATGCCGAACACCAAGTCTACGCGTCGGGTTCCTTTGGCCGAATAATTCGTAATGTTGCCTGCGGTTAAACTGGAATTGGGTATAATGATTGTTTTATTGTCGGGTGTCAGCAGCTGTGTGGTAAATATATGAATCGCTTCAACGGTTCCCGCAACCCCTGCTCCTTCAATAAAATCACCAACCTTGAAGGGCCTAAAAATGATCATCAAAAAACCGGCGGCAAAGTTTGACAGTGATCCTTGTAAAGCAAGACCAATGGCAAGGCCGGCGGCACCGATAACCGCAATAAACGACGTGGTCTGTATGCCAAGCTGTCCGAGAGCTGCCAGAACGACAAATACCAGCAAGGCCATGTAGGTGAGATTGGCCACAAAGGAAACGATGGTGGGATCAACCTGTTTTTTGTTCATCACTTTTTCTGTAAAAGTGGTCAACATTTTTGCAATCCAGCGACCGACGATAAAAACGGCAATCGCTGCAATGACTTTAAGTCCGTAAACGGTTAACAACGCCCATACTCTTGATAACAAATCCTCCATGTTGCACCTTCCTTTAGGCAAATAAAGTTAAATACATGATTGTTTTAAGGTCCGGGGAAAATTATATTTTGGGGGTCAGAATATAGATTCTCTAGAATCTAACGCAATTTATATGCCATTTATACAAAAATTACTAAGTCTTCGTTTTTTTCAGATCAACAAAACAAAAAAGTGGGTGGGAAGAGGTAACATCAAATCAATTATTCTAATATTATCATGGTGATAAACAGATCTGAATATCTGGTCAGAGTAAATATCGTTGAAATGGTTTTAAGAGATTTACCATTGCAAAGGCTGTCTCATTCGGGTCGCTTGAGACAACTTTGTATCAAGTCATGTTTGTCCACCTCAGTCGGAAACAAAAAATTTAAATCAGGTTATTACCCCATTCATACTTTATTTTTTATGAACGCGCAACAGCGCAGTGGGAAGCAACGCCAACAAAAAAGTGACCCCCGCAATAAGGAAACAGTCGTCAAAAGAGGCAACCATGGCTTTCTTTTTCACCAACTGGTGCAATATTGTTAGCGCTTTCTGATATGCCGTAATTTCCACACTCCCAAGTTTCTGAAAAAATTCCTGGAAGTGGCTTAAAAAATAGTTAGTGGTAAAAGAATTGAGATTTTGGGCTTGAGCAAAAAGCGAATGGTGAAAAACCTCCCGGCGCTCAAGCAGAACTCCGACTATCGCTACTCCGAACGCCCCCCCTATTTGTCGAGAGACATTCATCAGGCCCGAACCGACGGCGGTTTTTTCCGGAGGTAAACATTTAAGCGCCAGGTTCATCAGCGGCGGGAAAATAAACCCGATACCCAAGCCTCTAACGGTCAACATCAGATAGGCCGTTGTTTGAGAGGTCCTCAGATCGACGAAAGACAGCCAGTACAAGGAAAGGGCTGAAAACAGAACTCCAAACATAATCGGAATGCGTCCGTCCATACGGTCTGCCATGCGTCCCGCCACCGGCAATACGATAGCAACAACCAGCGCCATGGGTAACATGAGAAGCCCGGCCTGGAGGGCTGTATAGTCCAGCAAGCTCTCAAAATAAAGCGGGATAAGGAACGTAGAGCCATACAGGCCAAAACCCTGAATGATAAACACAAGTGTCGCCATGGTATGGGCAAAGGTCTTGTATACGCTAAGATCAATAAATGGCTCTTTTGCAATACGTTCTGCCCATAAAAAGCTCACTAACCCCAAAATGGCAACGGTAAAAAGTGTAAGAATATAAAAAGAACTCCACCCTTCTCTCTGGCCCTGACTAAGGGCCGCGAGCAAGCTTCCCAGGAAAACAGCCATGGTAAAAAATCCCAGGATATCAAAATGCATTTGTTTTTTGTGTTTATCCGGCGGCAAAATAATTGCGGCCAAAACGATACCGATAAGTCCTATGGGGATATTGATATAGAAGATAAGATGCCAGGAAAACTGGTCCGTCAGATAACCACCAAGAGTAGGGCCGATGGCCGGGCCGAAAGTGGCGCCGATGCCGTATACTCCCATGGCCAGTCCTCGTTCTTCAGGCGGAAAGGCCTCGAAAATAATGACCATGGCGATGGGCATCAATGCACCGGCGCCGACACCCTGAAAAATTCGGAAAATAATCAGTGCATCCACATTCCATGCTGCCCCGCTAAGGCATGATGCTGCCGTGAATATTATCAGGCTTGCTATGAAGAGGGTTTTGTTGCCGATTCTGGCGCTGAGCCAGCCAACGGATGGCATCATGATCGCCATGGCGATCATATATGCGGTGACAATCCATTCGATTTTATCTACATTGACGCCGAATGCAGCCATAATCTTAGGCAGCGCTACATTCACAACGGTGGTGTCGAGCACGACCAAGAACGCCCCGCTCATCACCGCAATAACCACCAGCCACTTATAATACGGTCTCTGGCCTGCCCCGGTCATTACAGGTATCATTTTTTCGTTTTCCAGGTGTAGATTCCGACCACCACCATCATACCGGGCCGAAGCTGTTCGGCAGGATCGACGACCTCAATTCTGATGGGGATCCTTTGGGTGACCTTGGTAAAGTTCCCGGCAGAACGGCTATCCGGAATCAGGGCAAACTCTGAAGCCGCCGCAGCGCCAATGTTAATCACTTTGCCTGTGAATTTTGTGTTTGGATAGGCATCAACTTCAAGATCAACAGATTGTCCCAGGCGGACGTGTTCCACCTGGGTCTCTTCCAGATTGGCTTCCACCCAAATATGGTTCAAATCAACGATGACGGCAACAGGTTGGCCGGCTTTGATGACTTCTCCGATATGGGATATTTTTTTGGCCACGACCCCGTCAATGGGGCTGGTTACCGCCGTGTGGGCGAGTTTAAGTCTTGCCGCTTCAAGTTCTGCTGTGGCTTCTTTTAGTTTTCCTTTTAACGATTCGACCCGACGCTGCTTTAAGGTGACTTCGCCGGTATTGGCCCGGGCAACGTTGAGCTTGGCCCGGTTTTCATTAATTTCTTCCTCTGCCTTTTCCAGGCCGGCCTGAGCCAGCGTATAGGCTGCCTGTACCTTATCCATTTCACTCGCTGAAACCGTTTTGCTTTTGTATAGTTTGCTGACCCGCTTAAAATCCAATGTCGCCAGATGCATTTTTGCTTCAGCTTCTTTCAATCGGGCTTGGGATGCAGACAAGACCGCTTCGGCTCGCTGCACGTCTTTTTCTGTCTTTTCCTTGACCAGCAATTCATCGGCCATCGCCTCATTAAGCGATGCATTGATCGACTGAACGACTCCGGCAGCAACATCAACTTGTGCCTGGTAATCTTCTTCTCGAAGTTGAACAATCAATTGTCCTTTTTTGATTTGTTCTCCTTCATGGATTGGAAGCAGTCTTATCTTGCCGGAAACCGTTGAGCTCAACGAAATCAGGTCTCCCTCGACACTGGCATCGTCGGTGCTTGCGTGAGTAATATAATAATGAAGCCAGCGAATGCCGTAAAAAGACCCTGCGAGAATTCCAAATACAAGAATGATGATTAGCCATTTTTGCTTCCGCTTGCGCGTGGAGTTGTTGCTTAAAGATTCCGGTTCAACATTCTTATCCTTCTTGATTGTCATTTCTTCTTTTTCCGGTTCCATAACCTTCTCTTTTTATCTTGTCTTTTGTGATGTTTCCAGGCTAAGCAATTTAGGCCCCTGTTTTAGGATAAATTTTTCATCCATAGTTTCCCAAATCCATCCGGAATAGCCATAACCACCCACGGGTTTTGATACAAAAGCGCCTTTCCAGGATTCCGACCGTCCCTGGTTCACCCCGACGGTGCCGAACGTTCCAAAAACCATTTTATCCACCGGATGACAATACGACTCCCCCACAAGTTCATTGCCGAAATTAACGGCCGTTTCATCGCCATAAACCGAAGCTCTTAGTCCATATCGATTGTCCCGGGCCATTTTTAACGCCTCGTCGTTATCTTTAAATATACTGATAAAACTTACCGGCCCGAAGGTTTCCTCCCGAACCCCCAGCATGTCCTGCTTGGCATCCACCACCACCGTGGGATACACCAGATGACCGTCAATACGTCCGCCGAGGGCAATCCGGGCACCCTTATCCACGGCATCCTTTAATTGGGCCTTGATATTTTCGATGGCACGATCACTGGCCACCGGTCCCATCATGGTATCAGGATCAGCAGGATCCCCGGTTTTAATTTGACGGCTCAATTCAACAAAACGCTCCATAAAATCATCATAAAGGGATTCATGCACATAAACACGCTCCGGTGCCGTGCAGGTTTGTCCGGCATAGATATACTTGGAAAAGGAAAGCTCTTTTGCCGCAGCCTCCACGTCAGCCCCCGGAAGAACAACAAAAGGATCTTTTCCCGGTCCTTCGAAAATAAACTTTTTGCCGAATTTTTTAACTGGATTCTGGTAATAAAGCGCATGATCATCGGAACCAAAGAGACATATAGCGGGTATGTTTGGATTTGACATGGCATTTTCGAGAAAACTTCTTCCATCGGCATATTCAAAACTAATGGCGTCACCGAATATCGGTTCATAAAGGGATTCCAAAAAACGGGAAATATCGGACCCCCGTGTTGCAAATTTCACTTTTACACGATTGCCCACGAGGAATATGGAAATAATGGCTGTGTTCAACCACGCGCTGCCGTTATACGGCAGCAACAAGGCAACCTCCTGGTCCGGGCGACAAATGGGCTGTCGTTGGGAAAAAAGCGTAACCATTTCGTCAAAACCTTTCAGATTGTCCAAGTTCATATCCACTTCGATACGACATTCTCTGATGGTAAAGCCCGCATCTTTCACGGCGGTTTCAATCAAATGATCCCGGTTGGCGGATATAGCCTTGATTAATTGATGAACTTTTTCCAGTCTTTTTTCAATCCTTGTCATTTACTTTCTCCCGATCGATAGATGTTGTTATGATGTACGCCAAAGGTTTTGTATGAAGAAATATGTTTAACCCAAGTTTTGCATAGGTAATACGTTTTTGCTGAATCGGTCTTGTTTCACAGGGAGTAGTCATTTCTTTATGCGGGCTTTCCTGTTTTTATTTTGTCTGCTGCTTTTCATTTGCCGTCGTTATTGCATTATTTTCGGCCGCCTCATAAAATTCCCAACCCCCGCCAAGCGCTTTGTAAAGACGTACCAGGTTTGTGGTCACGGCGCCGTCACTTTGAACCAATTCATCCTGAAATGACAATAATGAAAGCTGGGTAATCAGCACGTTGCTGAAGTCCACCAACCCTGCCTGGTATCGATCCCTGGCCAAAAGATCCGCTCGACGGGCTGCCTCCGTTGCCCTGAAAAGGGATTCTCTCCGGCGTTGTTCTTTGGCAAAAGCCACCAGTACGTTTTCCACCTCCTCTTGTGCATTTAGCACAGTGGATTCATATTGAAGCAACGCCTGTTCCTGCCGTTCCGTCTGCACCTTGATGTTCTGGCGGATGGCGCCCGCGTCAAATATATTCCAGGAAACGCCGGGACCGACACTCCATGTTCGACTGGCCCATTCAAAGAAATCTTTACTGGAAAGGGATTCAAGTCCAATGGTGCCAAATAACCGAAATTTTGGGAAAAGATCCGCCGTAGCCACGCCGATACGAGCTGTTTGCGCTGCCAAATTTCGCTCAGCGATCCGGATATCCGGTCGGTTGCGCAACGTTTCCGCCGGAACCCCAACCGCTACCGTCATTGGCGGAATCGGGATCGGCTTCGTCTCGTTAAGCTCTTGATGAAGCGCGCCGGGATTTTCGCCCAGCAGAACCGCCAGCCGATTTTTGGACGCTTCCAGTCCAATTTCCAGCGTCGGAATTTGGGAACGGCTGCGTTCCAGATTATACAGAGCCTGCTGCACAACCAGTTCATCGATGATTCCTGCCTCGTAACGTGAACGATTCAATTCATATGTTTCCTGCTGCGTTTTGATATTCGCATAAGCTGCAGAAAGACGGGCCTGAAATGTCCGCACTTCCACATAGTTCAGGGCTAATTCAGCCATCAGGCTGACCAGCACATTATGCAGGTCCGCCTGGCTGGCTTCGAGACTCGCCTGGGCGGCCTCCACCGAACGCCTAACTCCACCGAAAACATCCAATTCCCAGCCGGCATCAAAACCTGCCGCGTAGAGGGTGCTTTCCGTTCCCGTGTCGCTGTTTTCACTGCTGCGTCTCTTTGTGACTGAAGCGCCAGCGTCTAAGGTAGGGAAAAGACCCGCTTTACTGATTCCCCGCAAGGCACGGGCCTCACGAAGCCTGGATTGAGCATCTTTCAACGTCAGGTTGCCTTTAACGGCGCGTTCTACCAAACGTGAAAGATCCGGGTCATTCAGGGTGGTCCACCAATGGGATAGGGTTTCGGAATTCAATTTGTCCGATTTTAAACCGTTCTGTAGCTCGGCATGCCATTTTTCCGGCGCCTTGGACTCCACCCGGGTATAATTCGGTCCAACCGCTGCGCACCCAACCAAAGCCAGAATCAGGATGATCGGTAAACTCCTGTTTGTTAGGCCGACGACGATATTCTTCTTTGGTTTGTCTTTTTGCCCATGCATAATCCTTACCTTATTCCGCAACATGTTTGTCCCCCTTTTTTGCTCGCCAAGCATGGCCTTTCTCGTGACCTGTTTGAAAAACATAGTATAGGGCTGGAATCAGAAAAATGCCCAGCAGGGTCGCCGCCAGCATGCCGAAAAAAACCGTGGTGCCGATGGCCCGTCGGCTACTGGCACCTGCACCTGTAGCAATCACCAAGGGCGCCACTCCGAGGATAAACGTAAAGGCGGTCATCAGCACCGGGCGAAAGCGGATTTTCGCCCCCTCAATGGCGGCTTTTCCCACGGAATATCCCTGTTCCCTGCGGTCCTTGGAAAATTCCACGATCAGGATGGCGTTCTTTGCCGCCAGACCCACCAACAGAACCAAACCGATCTGGGCGTAAATACTAAAGCTGAGTCCGGTGATCCACAAACCCGCCAGAGCCCCCAGGCTGGCCACCGGAATCGATAAAATGATGGAAAGGGGGATATTCCAGCTCTCGTATTGTCCCACCAGAAACAAATAGCCGAAAAGAAGGGCCAAAGCAAAAAGGATTGAAACCTTACCGCCTGCCTTACGTTCCTGAAAGGACATGGACGACCAGTCAAAGGCATAGCCGGACGGAAGGGTCTTCGATGCCAGACGCTCCATGACAGCCATGGCCTCTCCCGAGGAAAAGCCCGGCGATGCGTTGCCGTTAATCTGTACACTGCTGAACTGATTATAACGATAAACGATTTGCGGAGCCAGGACCGTTGTCAGGGTGATCAGACTTTTCATAGGGACCATTTTGCCGTCGTTGCTGCGGACATATAGCCGGCTGATGTCATCCACTGCATTCCGATACCGGGACTCAGCCTGGACATTGACCTGATATGTCCGTCCATAGAGGTTGAAATCGTTGACGTAACCTGAACCGAGGTTTTTATGCAGGGTATCAAAAACCCGATTGACCGGCACCTTGAGCGTCTCGGTCCGCGTACGGTCAAGATTCACGAAGATCTGGGGTGTATTGGCCGTATAGGTGGAAAAGACTCGCATTAAAGTCGGGTCCTGGTTGGCAGCTATAACCAGAGAGCGGGTTACCGCAGCGATCTCCCGGGGGGGCTGATTTTCAAGGGCCTGAACCCGGAAGTCAAAGCCGCCGGTGGTACCCAGTCCAATTATGGGCGGCGGTGCAAAGGCAAAACTATTGGCCGAAGAAATGGCGGCCAATCTCGCCTGGACCTGGGCCAATATGGCTTCCAATTGTTGATGGGGTCGGGTGCGCTCGTCCCATGGCTTCAGGACAACAAGACCGAAACCCACATTTTCGGCAGTTCCGCTGAGCAGGCTGAACCCGCTGACGCCCAGTACGTCGCTAACGCCATCAATGTCCTGCAACGCTAAAGTTGCCTGTTCCATCACCTTGTTGGTGCGATCCAGTGAAGCACCCTCCGGGAGCTGCGTATTGATAAAAAAGACGCCCTGGTCTTCCTGGGGCAAAAAGCTGGCAGGGCTGTGGCTGAATATAAACAAGGCGGCACCCAGCACACCGATAAAGAGCAGCAAAGCAACGACCAGCTTTCGGATCAGCCATGCGGCTCCGGCAACATACATGTTGCGTGAGGCTTCCAACGCCCTGTTAAACCAAGCCAGGGGACCGTGCTTGGGAATTTTCGGCGCCTTAAGCAAAACAGCGCATAAGGCCGGACTCAGAGTCAAAGCATTGACGGCCGAGATGACCACCGCCGTACAAATGGTCACAGCAAATTGTTTATACAGCTGGCCGGTAATTCCCGGCATAAACCCCACCGGCACGAACACGGCCAAAAGCACCAGGGTAGTGGCGACAATCGGACCGGTGACCTGGCCCATGGCGTGAACGGTTGCCGCTTTGGCGCTGAGTTTGCGTTTATCCATTACCCTGTAAACGTTTTCCACCACCACGATGGCGTCGTCCACCACAAGACCGATGGCCATGATCAGCGCAAACAGGGAAAGGGTGTTGGCGCTGTAGCCTAAAGCCAGCAAAACGGCAAAAGTGCCGATAAGCGAAACCGGAATGGTTACCGTGGGTACCAGGGTCGCCCGCCAGTCCTGAAGGAAAATGTAATTCACGAACAGAACCAAAAGAAATGTGATGACGAGAGTCAGCTCAATTTCGTGAATGGCCGCTGAAACGTATTTGGTGGTGTCGTAAAACACATCGTATTGAACATCGCTGGGCGCCCGCTCGGCAAGGTGTTTGAGTTCGGCCCGAACGGCTTTCATGGTATCCAGAGCATTGGCATTTGAGGAACGGTAAATACCTATGGCCAAGGACTCCTGACCGTTGAAAATCGACCGGGTGAGGTAAGACTTGGCACCAAGTTCCACTCGGGCCACATCGCGAACCCGCACCAAGCCCCCTTGATCATTGCCGCGCACAATGATGTTTTCAAATTCTTCCGTGTTATCAAGTCGTCCCTTGGCTCGCAGGCTGAATTGGAGCTGCTGGCCGCTTTCGGCGGGTGATGTTCCGATGGATCCCACAGCAGCCTGGATGTTTTGCTGACGGATGGCGGCTATCACGTCATCGGCGGTCATCCCTCGGGCGGTGAGTCTCTCCGGATCCATCCAGATGCGCATACTGTACTCAAACTCACCAAAAATAAAGACATCACTGACACCGTTGATACGTACCAGGGCATCTTTAACATTTCTACTGACGTAGTTGCTCAAAAAAAGCTTGTCCCGGGAACCTTTTGGGGAAAAGAATTCTACGGCACCCAATATGTCGGTGGATCGTCTTCGCACATCAATGCCCTGATCGACCACGGCCTGAGGCAGTTTGGAAGAGGCCAGTTGAAGCCGGTTCTGCAGGTTGACCTGATCGATATCCGGATCAGTGCCGACCTCAAAGGTGACGGACAGTGTATATCTTCCATCGTTGGAGCAGGAGGAAGACATGTAGAGCATGTTTTCCACACCGTTGACCTCTTTTTCAACGGGTGAGGCCACATTGTCGGCAACAACCTGAGCATTAGCGCCAGGGTAGGTGGTGGTGACCCGAATCTCCGGCGGGGTAATCTGAGGATATTGGGACACGGGAATGTTGAACAGAGCGATAAGTCCGGCCAAAGTGAGTACGATGGATATCACCATGGCCAGACGCGGGCGTTCGATGAATATTCGTGAAAACATGCCTCACCTCCCTTTGTTTTTCTCGGCAATGGTAGTTTTCACTGTCTGGCCGGGCTGTACTTTTTGGACACCCTCAACGATGACCCTTTCATTTACAGCCAGCCCTGATTCGACAGCCCAACTGGCACCGACCACAGGCCCGGTTTTAACCCGTCGCACGGCAACTTGGTTCCGGTCATCCACCAACAGAACATAGCGTCCGTCATGGTCTTCCAGAACCGCCGACTGGGGCACCACCGGCATGGGTTTGGGTTCACTTCGTGCAACCAAAACGGTGACGTACTGCCCCGGAATCAATGTGCCTTTAGGGTTTTTAAACAAGGCCCGAACGGCGATAGTGCCTGTGGAAACATCCACGGTATTGTCCACAAAATCCACATGCCCCTTTGTTTCGAGAATTTGACCGCCAGCCAGTTTAATTTGCGGCATCAGCATGGGATGATTTTTTTCCCTATCGGCGTCCTTAAGCGCCATATTAATGGAATCGAGGTCGTTTTCGCTAATGGAATAGACCACCCGAATCGGATCTGACTGAACAATTCTAGCCAGAGCTCCTGAATCCGGCCCAACCAAATTCCCTTTGGTAAAAGCGGTTCGCCCGATGCGACCGCTGATGGGCGCCTTAATAGCGGTGTATCCCAGATTGATCTGTGCGATTTGAAGATTGGCCTTAACCTGCTCAAACTGAGCTTTTGCACGGAGTTCTTCGGCCACGGCATTCTCCAGATCCGTGGCGGAGATTCCTCCGGAACGGACAGTTTGTGCTCGATGAAGGTACTGGCGAGCTTTGGTGAGTATTGCTTCAGCTTGGGCCAGCGAGGCTTTTTCTGCATTAACCCTGGCCTGGTAGGGCGCCTGTTCAATAACATAGAGAAGATTACCGGCTTGGACATCGCTGCCCTCCTTGAAGTCAACCCGCTCCAAGAAACCCTCCACCCGGGCCCGCAGAACAACGCTCTGGATGGCTTCCGCATGGCCCACATATTCCGCCGGTGGATTGACGTCCTGCTCGATAACCGTGGCGACCGTTACCTGCGGCGGCGGTCCGGTTCCGGGGCCTGCAGGCGCGGCGTTCACACCATAGGACAACACCAACATTAAGAACCCACTCAACAGCAGGACAACAGACCCTTTAAAACCTCTCGAGGGATCGATTTTAAAAAGCTCCAATTCAGGATATTGGTTGTCGTTAAATATCTCATCGGTTATCCCTCGAGGGCAATTGACATTGAATTTCGTTCTCATCTTTAGGATCCTCCAAATCAATCAAGGTACAAATAAGATTAAACCGGTGTTGCAAATAAAACCATTTGACAATTTTAAATGATTAATTTAAATTTGTATTTAATATAATCCATTGGCCAATTCAAGTAAAACTTTAAATGGCTGTTTTTTTATTTCGGTGATAGCACTTGCAAAAAAGCTTAAGGAAGATACCATGGCCAAAAGAGAAGACGGTAAGGTAACCCGAAATCGACTGTTAAAAGCCGCCTGTGAAGTGTTCGCTGAAAAAGGGTATCGCAACGCGAAAGTGGCGGATATCTGTCGTCAAGCCGGCGCCAATGTGGCAGCTGTCAACTATTATTTCGGTGACAAGGACACCCTGTACGCCGAAGCTTGGCAGCATGCCTTTAATGAATATGCCATGCCCGAATCACTCGAGTCGGAGCATACATCTCCGGACGACCAGTTGAGAAACCACATCCACTCCCTTATCCAGAATTTTATGGAAAAAGGTCTTCAGGGATATTTTACACGCCTGTACCTGATGGAACTGGCCAATCCCACAGGGTTGATACACGACTCCTGGCACGATATGATCAAACCTCGTCGACAAAAACTAATTGGAATTATTCAAAAGATATTGGGGATTGAAACCACAGATGAAACTGTACTATTCTGTGAACTAAGCATCGTCAGCCAATGTCGTGCCCTTTTAACCATCAATCGCAATGACCTGGAATACTTACTGGATCAACCCCTCTCGCGGAATTTGATCAAACGATTGGCCGACCACATAGCCTGTTTTTCCCTGGCAGGTATCAGATCCGTCAGTAAATCAAAAATCTGAGAAGGAAAAAGTCCCATTAAGAAAAATTTTCCCCGATCTGCCAGATTCTTTTACAGGTTGACATAAATTAGCATCTGGAGTAATCTTTTAATTTCATAAGACTTTTCTCCCGGACACCCATTCTGATTTTTTCTGATTATAAAAAGGATGATGTCGTGGGCAGCACGAAGTTTCGCAAAAAGATCGAACACCTTTTATCCTTAGCCGATGTTCAAATTAACGGCGGCCGTCCATGGGATATACAGGTTTATAACCAAAAGCTATACCAACGAGTCATAGCTCAAGGTTCGCTGGGTATTGGTGAAGCCTATATGGACGGATGGTGGGATTGCGAAAAGCTTGACGAATTTATCTGCAGAGTTTTGAAAGCGAATCTTGACGCTAAAATCAATCCTCCGACCGAGTTTTTTTCTCTTTTAAAAGCCAGGCTGTTCAACCTCCAAAAACCGTCTTCATGTTTTATAGACTGCCAGCATCACTATAACATCGGCAATGATCTTTATAAATGCATGCTTGACAAGCTTCGAATATACAGCTGCGGCTACTGGGTAAATGCATCTTGTCTTGATGATGCTCAAGAAAAAAAGCTGGATTTGGTTTGCCGCAAGTTAATGTTAAAACCGGGAATGCGTGTTCTCGATATCGGATGTGGCTGGGGAGGCACTGCCAAATTTATTGCCGAAAACTATCAAGCTGAAATCGTCGGGATCACTGTTTCCGAAAAACAGGCGCAATTTGCTGAAAATTTCTGTCAAGGACTTCCTGTTGAAATCCGCCTTGAGGACTACCGAAGCCTTAAAGGCGAATTTGATCGTATTGTTTCTTTGGGCATGATCGAACATGTGGGGTATAAAAACTACAAAACATTTATGCGGATTGCCCGCCAATGCCTTAAAGAAAACGGCATATTCGTTCTGCAAACCATTGGTGGCAATTGTTCCATGAGAACAGTTGATCCATGGATCAGTCGATATATCTTTCCAAATTACACTCTGCCTTCAGCAAGGCAAATTAACGATGCCATTGAAAATGTATTCGTCTTTGAAGACTGGCACAATTTCGGACCGGATTACGATAGAACGCTGATACACTGGTTTCAAAATTTTCAAAACAGCTGGAATGATCTTAAAGATAAATACGGTGAGCGTTTCTACCGAATGTGGAAATATTATCTTTTGTTTTGCGCCGGCACTTTTCGCGCAAGAGTTAACCAGTTGTGGCAAATCGTTCTCTCTCCCAAAGGTGTTTCCGGGAGATATTGCGCGCCGCGCTAAGCCGAATATTTCATGAAAATTTTTGCTCGTAATCTTTCAAGTCAAAACTCAACCACACAACGCACGCCGGATATGAATCCAGAAGGGTTGTGTCCCTGTTTAGAATAATTTTAGCTGTAATGGGCCGGTTTTGGTTCTTTTCCCCGAAATTGCGGCATCATGCGTTAATATTTTTTTTTCAATTTGCTGGACAAAAGGCGACAGTGTTCGTTTCTCGATTTTTCCAAACCGCTTTCTTTTCTTTGCAAAAGTAATATAAAGACGTTCCTTGGCTCGTGTCATGGCAACATAAAAAAGACGTCTTTCCTCTTGGATATCAGATATATCGCCATCAAACGGTTGAAACGGTAATAGACCGTTTTCACATCCTGCAATAAAAACAACGGGAAATTCAAGTCCTTTGGCTGCATGCATGGTCATTAATGCAACACTTTCGGATTGATAGTTGTATGTGTCTGTGTCTGTTTGCAGCGCAACTATTTTAAAAAAATCTAAACTATTAGAATCAAAAGATTCACAAACATCGATAATGTGTTTTAGTGAGTCATTTGTTTTTTGACTCCAATCACTGGATGATGAAATTTCGGTGCTTTCCAATAAAAATAAAAGTTTTTGTCTTTTGGACATTGTTTTTGTCTTTTGTCTTATTACGAAAAATTTTTTTAAAATATCACCCAGCTTCATTTGGTTCGCTTTTCCCATTTTTTTGATGGGAAATCTGCGTGCATTCATTAACGCTGATTCTAGTGAAAACCGGTTTTCATAACCCCAATTTTTAAAGTTTTGAATGCCCCTGGTATTAATGGTCGGTGTTGTTATTTTTAAACTTCTCTCAAGATCTGCGTAACCACCCGTCCCTTCGATGACCTTTAATAATGAAATCAATTCTCCAATATATTTTGTGTTCAATACGTTCTCTCTGCTAACGGTTTGATATGGAATTCCTGCTGTATCGAACACATCTGATAAAATCCTGTTTTGTTCTGCGGTACGGTATAACACGGCAAAATCTGAAAAACTGATGTTTCTGGCGTGTTGCTGACCGTCCACAAGACCAAAATCAATTGAATGAAATCCTATTCCTCCGATTAACTTTTCAATGGTTTTTCCTATAACCACAGCCTCTGCTTTTTCAGAATCTGTTTCAAAAACACAAATTGTTTTCGGACCGTCAATTTCTGAATAAATACGCTCTTGAAATGTATCTTTATTCTGAGGTTTAATCACTTGATAAGAACCATCTATAATGGTCTGGGTTGATCTGTAATTTTGTATCAGTTTTATAACCTTGGTATCAGGATAGTCTTTTATAAACCTATTAAAATATTTGATATTTGATCCTCTAAACCCGTAGATGGACTGATTTGGATCGCCGACCACACAAATATTTCTGTCTGCACCAGGAGGGGCAAGGGACTTGATAATCCTGTATTGGCCATGATTTAAATCTTGATATTCATCCACAAAAATATATTGAAAAAGCGTTCTGTAAGAATCGGCGACTTGATTTTCTGTCTCAAGTATTCGAACGGTTTTCAAAATTAGATCTTCATAGTCGTAAAACTTTTGTATTTCCAATAAATTTTGATACGATTGATATACAACTTGAAATAAATCATTTTTTGTAGAAGGCGTTTCACCCAACCATTCTTCGGGGAGGAGTATGTTTTGTTTGGCGGATATAATCCACTCTAATAATATTTTAGGTTTGATCTTGACCTTAACACCCGCACTTTCAACACGGTTGATAGCATCTAACAGCAATAAATCCCTGTCTTTTTCATCGATGATCGTATAAGATTTTTTTTCAAAATCATTCAAAATTTGAAAACAAAGACTGTGAAACGTTCCGATAAAGGGCTGAATTTTCGATTCCCCGAATATGGTTTCAAGTCGTTGGCGCATTTCCTGAGAAGCCTTGTTCGTAAAGGTCACCGCAAGGATATTCTGCGGTAAAACCTTCTTTTTTTGTATAAGATACGCAATTTTTTGGGTTAAAGTGCGTGTTTTACCGGTTCCAGGACCAGCAATTATGATTAGTGCGCCTCCATCATGTTCTACGGCCCGACATTGTTCTCTATTTAGCTCAATTGTTTCAAACCTCTTTCCGGTGGTTTTATCCGGTGCATCTTTAATAATCACATTGGGCGGCGTATAAGGTTCTGGCTGCTGGTTACTTTCTTTTCTTCTTTTGGATAATGAATTGGTAGAATCAATAATAAAAAGAAATTTTTGTCCCTGAAGTTTCTTTCTTTCATCGTTTCTAAAAATTTTTATCTTGCCAAATTCACCATCATATCCAGGTAAAAGAACGATTTTATTTTGGCGCACCCTTGTGATCGCTTCCCCCAGCAAGGGCAGTCCTGCTGCGTCGATAACATTTCTTTTTAGCGTCGTTAAAATGTCCAATTCAGGTCCCAGTTTTTCGAGTAAATTTCTGTAATTTCCCATAACCTTTTTTGAGTTGGGACCTACCTTTAAAACTTCGGACAAGATCTCAACAAGGGGAATGATATTGAAAAACGGATGATATTTTTTGGGTTTAACACCTTGCGGTCGATCTGCAAGCTCCTCCACCCGATACAAAACACCTAACGTAAGCGGTTTTTGACAAATCGGGCATATTCCGCCCTTCTCCCGTGTTTTGTTGGGCCAAGAACTGACATCACAATTTCTATGTCCATCAAGGTGATATTTCCCTTCTTCCGGAAAAAATTCTAACGTACCTAAAAACCTCTCAGGATCGCCACTTTTTATAGCAGACTTTATAGCTGAATATGACATATCTGTATCAAACAGATTTGCCTCGCGTCCTAATTTTAATGGTGAATGTGCATCAGAATTCGAAATTAGCGTAAGACCATCCAGAGCGGATACCCGCCAGTTCATCGCTGGGTCTGATGAAAGGCCTGTTTCAACTGCAAATATAAAAGGCGTTAGATCCTCAAAACATTCATCTATAGAATCGAATCCTGATTTTGAACCCAACAATGAAAACCATGGTGTCCAGATGTGAGCCGGTATAAGAAATGCCTGATCAGATGTATCGAGAAGTATTTCTAAAAGGTCCCTGGCATCAAGACCAAGTATGGGTCTTCCATCGGATTTTATATTTCCAATCTTATCTAATTTTAAATTAAAGTTCTCAACCTGAGTTAAATCGGATAGAAACACAAGATTATGATTTTTGCGGGTTATATGGTTTTTTTTATATATGTTACTTATTTCCGAAACCAATATAAAGCGCACTTCTCTACGGCATGACTTTGGAACTTCTTGATCGCACAACCTTGAAATTTCATCTTTTAACCTAAACATTCCAGGTTCCGCTGGTATTAGTTTTTCTTTAATTTCAGCAAACCATCCCGGGTGAGTAAAATCACCGGTTCCTATAACTGATAACCCTTTAAGTTGAGCTGAAATATATAGGTTTTCAAAATCCAAATTCTTCGCCGTTGCTCTGGAGAAACGGGAATGAACATGAAAATCAGCGATAAATTTCATCATGCTTTCTTTTGCTATTTGTTTATTGGTAAATACACTGTAAAAACACTTGTAACATTCTTATAAACGGTATATATTCTTATATCAAATAAAAATAAGTACTATATATAGTATTTTTAAAAGTTTTACACCCCTTTTAAAACGCGCATTATAACAGCCGCTTTTTATATTGATATGTTTTCAATAAATCACTACTTATTAACAATAATATTTATACTGTTTACAATCTATTAATTTTAATTATTTTTTATACTTTTTTTAAACAATTAAAATACATTTTTTTTCTTTTATTTAAGTAAATTATAAAATTATTATCGTTATGAACAACGCTTAATTATTATTCTATATTTATATCATAAAATAAGGAATAGATGATGAAGTTTAAAATCCAAAAAAGCGATATCCTTGATATCCTGTCTAAAGTACAAGGAATAACCGGACGAAAAAGCAACCTGGCTATTACGTCAAACATCCTAATAAAAACAACAGATAAAGGAATCATAATGGTTGTAACGGACCTTGAGACAGGTTTTGAGGGCTTATATCCGGCAAGCGTAGAAAATCAGGGGGTATTAACGATAAATTCGAGAAAATTTTACGAAATCGTCAGAGAATTTCCAAGTGAAGAGATACAAATTAGTGAATCTGACAACTATTGGATTAAAATAGGTAATAATCATGTTGAGTATAACATAGTGGGATTAAATCCAGATGATTTTCCAGAAACGCCAATAATAGAAGATGTAGATTTTTTCAGCATCGATTCTGAAATTTTTAGAAAAATGATTGAAAAAACAGTCATTATTACCGGTGCTTCTGATGAGAAAAGGACACATATCACCGGAATATATTTAGAAATTATTCATCAAGAGGAAAAAAGCGTTGTAAGAATGGTTTCAACTGATGGCAACCGGCTTTCAAAAGCAGATTGTGTTTATGAAAAAGACATACAATTGCCCCAGGACATCGGTATCATTATCCCTAAAAAGGGAATGAATGAAGTTATAAAATTTTTAGATCCTTCGGGAACCGTCCAGATTGGTGTTAAAAACAATAATTTTATTATAAAAAAAGATTATGAGACGGTCATCATCAGACTTCTTGAAGGAAATTTTCCTGAATATGGCGATATCATACAAAAAGGATCATCCCACGCAATTCATTTGGATAAAAAGAAGTTTTTGATGATGCTAAAAAGAATGTCTATTTTATCATCTGAAGATTACAAAGGCGTTATTTTCAATTTTAAAGAAGACAATATTTCTATAACCACAACAAATCCGGACTTGGGTGAATCAAAAGAAGATATGGTTATCAACTATAAAGGCGATCCCATCGAAGTTGCATTTAATCCCAGATACATCATAGAAATATTAAGTGTAATTGATACTGAAAAGGTGATTGTTAATATACTCGATAAAGAAAAACCGTGTTTAATCGAAGGGGAAAAAGATGATACATATTTAAGTGTCATCATGCCGATGAGAATATGAAAACAGAAGAAAACATATATAACGCTGATCAAATAAAAGTTCTCGAAGGATTAGAGGCGGTTAGAAAAAGGCCGTCTATGTATATCGGGAATGTTAGTCTTGAGGGGCTTCACCATTTGGTTTACGAAGTCGTGGATAACAGTATTGATGAAGCCATGGCGGGTTATTGTGATCTGATAAAAGTTATCATTCATACGGACAACAGTGTCAGCGTTGAAGATAATGGAAGGGGAATACCTGTAGGTATCCAAAAATCAGAGAATTTGCCAGCCGTTGAAGTTGTGATGACAAAACTTCATTCAGGCGGCAAATTTGATAATAACTCATATAAAGTTTCTGGTGGACTTCATGGTGTGGGTGTTTCCGTGGTAAATGCGCTTTCAAAAATCATGGAAGTCGAAATTTATTCCGAGAACAAAATTTACTATCAAACTTATGAAAAAGGTAAAAAAACCAGGGAATTGAGTGTTATCGGTAAAACGAAAAAAAAGGGCACGAAAATACATTTTGTTCCTGATACCGAAATTTTAGAAACAGACAACTTCAATTATGAGATTCTTATTCGACGGTTAAGAGAACTTGCTTTTCTTAACAAAGGGGTCAGATTAACCATAGAAGATGAACGCTCGGACAAAAAAGATGAGTTTTTTTATAAGGGTGGCATCGTATCGTTTGTGGAATATCTGAATAAAATACATTCGTCGCTTCACAAACCAATATTTATAGAGGGCATAAAAAACGACATTCAAATAGAAGTTGCTATTCAATATAATGATACTTTTAAGGAAAAAATATTTTCTTTTGCAAATAATATCAATACTATTGAAGGCGGATTTCATCTTATCGGCTTCAAGGCGGGATTAACACGAACCATTAATTCATATTCAACAAATGGAAACCTTCCAAAAAATCTAAAAGCCAAAATCAGTGGAGACGATATTAGGGAAGGTTTAACAGCTGTTATTAGCATTCGAATAAAATCCCCACAGTTTGAAGGTCAAACAAAAACAAAACTTGGTAATAGTGAGGTAAAAGGGCTTGTAGAATCTCTGGTTAACGAAAAGTTGAGTGTATTTTTAGAGGAAAATCCATCCATAGCCAAAAAAATAGTGACTAAGGCTATAGATGCTGCAAGAGCTAGAGACGCAGCCAAACGTGCCAGAGACCTCGCTAGAAAACAAGGGGCTCTTATCGACTCAACGCTTCCGGGCAAGCTTGCCGAATGCCAGGCTTCGGATCCATTAGAAAGAGAGCTTTTTCTTGTTGAAGGTGACTCTGCCGGAGGCAGCGCAAAACAGGGGCGTGATAGGAAATTTCAAGCTATTTTGCCTTTAAAAGGAAAAATTTTAAATGTTGAGAAAGCTCGATTTGATAAAATTTTACGAAGCGAAGAAATTAAAAATATAATTACCGCCCTTGGGACCGGTGTGGGTCAGGAAGAATATAACATCGAAAAAATAAGGTATCATAAAACAATTATCATGACAGACGCTGATGTTGATGGATCTCACATCAGGACACTCCTTTTGACATTTTTTTACAGGCATATGCCTGAGATGATAGATAATGGCTACCTGTACATCGCCCAACCCCCGTTATTTAGAGTTGGAAAAGGGAAGAAAGAGATTTATCTAAAAGATGAAAAAGAGTTGAATGATCATATTTTAAAAAAGACATGTAATAAGAAAAATGTCAAATTGGGAGAAAGCGAAGAGATTTTGTCGGAACACAAGCTTTATATTTTTATGGCAAATTTAGCTGAATATTTTTCCATCATATCGAGACTTAAGGAAAAAGGGATTATCAGTGATTTAATTGAAATACTCTTTAAAGAAGGGGTTGAAAATAAAGATTTTTTGCAAGACAAACAGAAAATGTTGCAACTTAAAGACACGATGAATAAAAATAATTATAACGTCGGCGAAATCATATGGAATAATGAGAGAGATATTTATGAAATGACCGTTACCCCGTCTTTTGATAAACAGAAGGAACTAAAAGGTGTCGATTTATCAAGGAAGATTAAACCGTTAAATATCAGCCGAAACCTTGTTTATTCAAACGATTTTCAAAAAAGCCTGATGTTAAGTAAAAATATATTAAAAAATGATAGACCACCGTTTTATATTTTTAATAAAGAAGATGATCAAGATGCTTTATGGGTCGATGATAAAGAGCAATTACTTGCCTATTTTATTAATGAAGGAAAAAAAGGGCTTGGCATTCAAAGATATAAAGGTCTTGGTGAGATGAATCCACTCCAACTGTGGGAAACCACAATGAATCCAAACAAAAGAACGCTGTTACAAGTAAAAGTTGAGGACGCCGTTGAAACCGATGAAATTTTTACCGTTCTCATGGGAGAGCAGGTAGAGCCCCGAAGAGAATTTATCAACGATAATGCCCTGGAAGTGAGTATGTTGGATATATAAAAAAAGTCTGGTTTTAGGAATAAGGATTAAAGATGTATATTCATAAAATTCAAGCAAGAGATTTACCCGATCTTTGGTTTCAAGCCGTTCATGATATACTTGATCATGGCAGAAAGTTTAAAATAGACCGCGGAAGTTATTCAGGGCAGACAAGGCTTGAATATGATTTTTTCACCGGACATATAAAATACCCGGGAACTCAACCGCTGTTGCCGGATATACCTCCATCCTGTGGTATTCCCAACCCGGTGGAAGAAGGGTATATATACGGTGGGGAAGGCTATGAAAGATCGTACATCGAATATATTATGACCGGGCAAAAAGAGCCGGGAGAATCCTATACATATGGAGAAAGATTAACCCGGGCGCCGATCACAGAGGAAAAGTTTAAATGGTGGGAAGTAGGGAACGCGGAAATCATAGATAAAAGAGATGTGGACGGGAAAGCTGTTTTTGAAGAAGACGGCATACTTTATTTAAATCAAATCGAATGGATTGTTCAAACGTATAAAAAATTCGGGAGCAGAAACAACCAAATGGTGCTTCAAGTGGCACACCCTTCCGACCTGACTTTAATAGACCCGCCATGTCTACGCTCCATAGACACAAGAATTCAGGATGGCGCGCTTCATTTCATTGTATATTTTCGCTCCTGGGATCTTTGGGGAGGCATGCCGGCGAATCTGGCTGGAATTCAAAATCTCAAAGAATATATGGCCGGCGAGATTGGTGTAAAAGACGGTGAAATGATTGTTGAAAGCAAGGGGCTTCACCTTTATGGCTATGCAGAAGAACTGGCGAATCTGAGATGTATGAGAGATTAGATTTGAAGGTTTTATATAATAATACTTAAATCTGATGTACCCCTTAACATCTTTTGCAAGCAAAATTTGACTTTCTACGAATCTGTCAAGTGTTTCGCATTCATAGTTAGGCACCTTTAAAATTCTATACTATTGGGCGTTCTCGGAAAAGGGATAACATCCCGTATATTACTGATACCGGTTATCAGCATAAGTAATCGTTCGAATCCAAGACCAAAGCCACTGTGTTCAACAGATCCGAAACGCCTTGAATCCAGATACCACCAGTAATTCTCTTTCGGCATATCCATTTCATCCAACCGCCCTTCAAGCACCTCAAGGCGTTCTTCGCGTTGGCTTCCACCAATAATTTCTCCAATTCGAGGTACAAGAACATCCATAGCTGCTACTGTTTGATGATCCTCATTTAATCGCATATAAAAAGGCTTTATGGTTTTTGGGTAGTCAAAAACAATTACCGGTTTTTTAAAGTAATGCTCTGATAAATAGCGTTCATGTTCGGTTTGAAGGTCTCTTCCAAAATCGACATCATATTCAAATTTTTGTTTTGATCTTTTTAATATATCTACGGCAGAGGTGTAGGAAAGACGTTCAAAATGGGAAGACGCTACATTGTCGAGAGTTTTTATCAAGGTTTTATCCACATATTTTGCAAAGAGTTCAATGTCATCGTGACATTCATCAAGAATAAATCTTGTTAAATATTTTATCATTTCTTCAGCAAGATCCATATTTCCTTCCAAATTACAGAATGCCATCTCAGGTTCAACCATCCAAAATTCTGCAACATGTCGACTGGTGTGGGAGTTTTCAGCTCGAAACGTTGGTCCGAAGGTATAAACATCTCCAAGGGCAAGAGCAAACATTTCAGCAGACAACTGCCCGGATACGGTTAGATTTGCCTCTTTGCCAAAAAAATCTTCGGAATAGTCGGTTTTGCCGTCTTTAAAGGGCAAATTATCCATAGCCAGTGTGGTTACGCGAAACAACTCCCCCGCCCCTTCACAATCTGAGCCGGTGATGACGGGTGAATGGATATATCTAAATCCTTTTTCTTTAAAAAATTTATGAATAGCGTAGGATAACTCCGATCTTATACGGAATGTGGCGCCGTATTTATTGGTTCGAGGTCTTAAATGAGCGATGGTTCTTAAAAATTCATCTGTGTGACGTTTTTTCTGAAGCGGATAGGTTTCGGGAGCGACACTTATAATTTCAACCGTTTTCGCTATAACCTCCCATTTTTGCCCGGATCCTTTTGATTCTGCAAGTTTTCCGGAAACAGAAACGGCCGATCCGGTGGATAGACTTGTAATATCTTTGTAATTATTCAAAGTATTGTCTGCAATGATCTGAATATGTTTCAGACAAGATCCGTCGTTGACTTCAATAAATGATAAACTTTTTGAATCACGACGGGTTCGGACCCAACCCTTTATAAGAACATGATCGATGGGTGTTTTTGACTGAAGCAAGTTTACGATTTTTGTGCGTTTCATCCCTAAGCCTCCATAATAACACATCGGAATGGATTATAACTTAATGGTTACGTTGTAAAGCTGATCTTGGCGCTGTAAAACGATAATCAAAGATGCTTTATTACGGTATTTAACGATCGCCTTTTTGAAATCATTAATGTTTTTTATAGCTAATTCATCCACCTGTCGAATAACATCCCCGGGTCTCGCGCCAATACGGGCGAGATATGAGTTACGATTAATTTCTGTAATCACCACGCCTTCTTTTGTATATGTCTTGTAAATATAACGATTTTTCTTGGAAAGATTTTTTACCGTGATTCCGAGGATATTGTGAGCCAAGTCCAACGCCAGTTCTATTGGAAAGGTTGAAGATTTCACTGAAATTTCTTTTGTATTGCCATCCCTCCATATACTTATGTCAATAGTTTCTCCTGCAGAAATGTTGCTCATCGCTGTATTAAAATCGTTTTGAGAAAGAATTTTTCGAGATCCAACGAATCGTATAATATCCCCCTCGTGAATGCCGGCATTAAAGGCAGGACCAGACTTTTCAGTTTTTTTAACCAATACGCCTTTGACAGCCGTTGCTTTAAGATATTGGGATAGTTTATCATCCAAATCTTGTACGGTAACACCAATCCAGGCTGGTATAACCTCCCCGTATTTGATAAGATCTGTAACAATCCTTCTGGCTTTGTTAATGGGTATGGCAAAACCGATTCCTTGGGCTTTGGCATATATAGCGGTATTAATACCGATAAGCTCACCATATATATTCAATAGAGGTCCTCCGCTGTTTCCCGGATTAATAGAGGCATCCGTCTGGATAAAATCATGGTAGAATGTATCGTCGACTTTTATACTCCGATTGGTGGCGCTGATAACACCTGTTGTTACAGTGTTTGAGAAACCGAAAGGATTTCCGATGGCGATCACTGTTTCACCAATCATAAGATTGTTGGAATCACCCATTTCAATAGCCGGGAGATCGCCTTTGGGGGAAATACGCAATACCGAGAGATCGGAATCAGGATCTGCACCTATAATTTGTGCTTTGAACTCACGACCGTCTCTTAAAGCAACGGTAATGGTTGAACTTTTTATGATCACATGTTTGTTGGTAAGAATAAATCCTCGTTTGCCATCAATAATGATTCCGGATCCCAGACTGGTTCGCTTATATTTTTGTTCGAAGCCAGGGTCGAAAAAGTCTCTGAAAAACGAATCGAAGTTAGGATCCATCCCAAACCCGTAAAATGGATTGGCGCGCTTGCGAACCTCAACCTCCGAGCTTATGTTAACCACTGCGGGACTGACCTTTCGAATAGCTTTCACAACCGCGCTTTCGCGAAGATTTTCAGCGTTGAGGAGAGCCGGTGTAATAATAAAAAACAGGTTAAAAAAAACAATAAGGCAAACCGCTGAAATTATCAGTATATTGTTTTGCGATTTTATTTCTGGCATTTTGAGCTCCGGTATAATACGATTAAATGTAACCTAAACTGAGCGGTTCAAATTTTTGAAATGGTTAATTTAATAATATTTTAAGGTATTTTACCATTCTGTCAACTATTGAAGTTGTGTGATTGTTGAGAAAATATATATCATGAGCATAAAAAGCATTCAAGACATCTTACCCTTGATAGAGCAACCCAGCCGATATTTAGGTTCTGAAATCAACACCATTAAAAAAGATCACAGCAAGATAGACTTATGTTTTGCACTTGCTTTTCCGGATCTATATGAGATCGGAACCTCTCACTTCGGACTTCAGATACTGTATCATATCCTTAACAGTCACCCAAAGATTGCTGCTGAAAGGGTTTTTGCACCTGCACCCGATATGGAGGAATATCTCAGATCATCCAGGCTATCGATTACTTCGCTGGAATCACAAAAACCGCTAAGGGAGTTCGATATCATCGGTTTCAGCCTTCTTTATGAGCTTAATTATACGAATATACTCAGCATATTGGATCTGGCCGGCATTCCTTTTCTGGCGCGACAGCGAGACGGGTCATTTCCATTTATTATTGCAGGTGGTCCTTGTACATGTAATCCAGAGCCGGTGGCAGATTTTTTTGATGCCATCGTTATTGGAGACGGTGAAAAAGTCATTGTACAAATGTGCAGGACCTGGCTTGAATGGAGGGCAGAGAATAACCGCGATAAAGAAACCCTTTTGAGACAATGGTCTCACATTGAAGGTGTCTATATCCCTGAGTTTTTTAGCCCGGAATTTGGTCACCAAGGTTTTCAGACGCTTACGCCAAGATATCCGGATTATGATGTAATTAAAAAAACGGTTGTTGGCGATCTTAATGAAGTGCCCTTTCCCGATACACCGATTATTCCATACGGTAAACCCGTTCATGATCGCTTAAGACTCGAAATCTCAAGAGGTTGCACCAGAGGATGCCGGTTCTGCCAGGCCGGGATGATATACCGACCGGTCCGTGAAAGATCTTTAAAGAAGCTGCTTTCGCTTTCAGATGCTTCTGTTGCTGCAACCGGCTATGAAGATATATCACTTTTATCTTTAAGTACAGGTGATTATAGTTGTATTTTACCATTAATGGAAAATATGATGTCGAGGTATGCGAATCACCGCGTTGCAATATCCCTTCCTTCTCTAAGGGCTGGTACGTTAACCCCCAGCCTGATGAATCTTATAAAAAAGGTCAGAAAAACCGGCTTTACCATAGCACCGGAAGCGGGAAGCCAACGGCTTCGAGACGTGATTAATAAAAATATAACAGAAAAAGACATCATAAACACGGTAAACGATGCGTTTTTATTGGGGTGGCAGGTTGTTAAGCTCTATTTTATGGTCGGCCTTCCCACAGAAACAGACGATGACTTAGAAGCGATAGTCGATCTTGTGAAAAGACTCAAAACGGTTAACCGTAAAAATAAACGAAAAAACCAAATCAACGTCAGTATCGCAACGTTTATTCCAAAGTCCCACACGCCCTTTCAGTGGTTGTCTCAAATTTCATTGGAAGAATCGAAACATAAAATTGCCTGGTTAAAGAAGGAACTTAAAATACCAGGTGTTCGATTTAAGTGGCAGAATCCGGAAGTAAGTATTATAGAAGGACTTTGGGCACGGGGAGACCGGCGTCTTAACCGTTTGTTGGTAACTGCATACAACAAAGGATGTAAATTTGACGGCTGGAGCGATAAGTTTAGATATCGGTTGTGGGAAGCGTCTTTTTTAGATCAAGGTGTTGATATTGATTTTTTTACGACTCGTGTCAGGAATGCTATCGAACCGCTACCGTGGGATCATATTGATACCATGGTGTCTAAAGAGTATTTAATAAGCGAGTGGAATAAAGCCTCAGAAGGTTTGCACACCATCGATTGTCGAAACGGCATTTGTAACCAATGCGGGGCGTGTGATTTTGAAACTATTGAACCCAAAGTGTTTGATGACCATAAAGAAGATATGATAGAAAATTTTACGCAAGACCGCCATAAACCAAAAGATTATAAAAAATTAAAGATTTCGTTTTCTAAGCTGGATCAGGCAAAATATTTTGGGCATCTTGAAATGGTTAAAATTTTTATCCGTGCGATCCGACGTTCCGGAATCCCTGTTAAATATTCAGAGGGGTTTCATCCGAAGCCATTGATATCCTTTGAAGATGCGCTTCCCATCGGCATAGAGAGCTTGAATGAAATATTGTATTTATCTGTTCATGATCATGTAAAACCCCAAACCATCATAAACGGATTAAACATGCATCTTCCTAATGGATTGAGTATTCTTAACTGTCATCTTGCCCCGACAAAACCTTCGAATAAACTATTTGAGCCGGTTGTTTATATGGCAACATCCAAAAACGGTTTGTTTGATGAAGAAAAAATGTATCATTTTAACATGACGTCAGAATTCATAATTACGCGGTTCAATCGAAAAGGTTCAATCAAAAAGATAAACTTAAAAGACATGGTGATAAATCTGGAATTACTCGCACCCAATCAGGTGAGGATGATCGTAAAATCGGAACCGGGACAAATGGTGAGGCCTTTTGAGGTTCTAGAAAAGGTTTTCGGATTATCCAAGATAGAGATAAAACAGGCAGCGGTAGTTAAACAATAATTTAGTCATCAGGAAAAGCCATGTATAAAAAAATTGTCATCAATGTTGCTGATCATGAAACCAGAGTGGCGCTTTTGGAAGATGGCAACATTGCTGAACTTTTCTTAGAACAGGGAGATGCTTCAGATATTGCCGGAAATATATACAAGGGAAAGGTACAAAGGGTTCTTCCGGGCATGCAGGCGGCTTTTGTAGATATAGGACTAAAACAGGCGGCTTTTATCTATGTAGACGATATTATTGGAGAAAATTATAGTCCTATTGAAGATTTCTTGAATAACAATAGTAGTGCAGAAGAAGATAGTCCTTATAATTCTTATATTTCCTCGATCCGTCGTGATAGGCACATTGAAGAACTTATCACGGAGGGACAAGAAATGATGGTTCAAGCCGCAAAAGCCCCCATAGGTTCAAAGGGAGCGCGGCTGACAACGCACATTTCCCTTCCCGGCCGCTTTCTAGTGCTTATGCCGGCATCAGACCATATTGGGGTATCCAGGCGAATAGAAGATGATATCGAGCGGAATCGTTTAAAGGCGACCATTGAATCTATTCGTGAGAATAATTTCGGATATATTGTTCGAACAGCAGCAGAAGGTATCCAAGAAGAGAAGCTTAAATATGAGATGGGGTTTCTTAACAATTTGTGGGAGAGTATTCAACAGAAATACCAGACAGCTTCAGCGCCGTATCTTTTACATAAGGAGGTGGCCGTTAGTCTTCGTGCTGTTCGGGATCTTTTGTTGCATGAAGCTGAAAAACTGATCATAGATTCTCGTCCGGGGTATGAATCTATTTTAAAATTTCTTGATGAATTCATGCCGAGCCTTAAAGATTCCGTGGAGCTTTATGAAAGCTCGGAGCCGATTTTTGATTCATTTAATTTAGAAGCGGATATTTCACGAGCATTAAAAAAGAAGGTGTGGTTGAAGTCCGGCGGATATATCGTGATCGAACATACAGAGGCTCTAGTGGCTATCGATGTAAACACAGGGAGATATGTCGGTAAATATAATCTGGAGGAAACGATTCTAAAAACCAACCTTGAAGCTGTTAAAGAAATCGCCTATCAAATCCGTCTTCGAGATATCGGAGGTATCATTATTATCGATTTTATCGATATGGAAAAGAAGTCGAACCAGGAAAAAGTCTTTAATGCACTAAAGGAGGCGCTTAAAAAAGATAGAAGCAAAACTCACGTAATACCCATATCAGAGTTGGGGTTGATACAAATGACCCGAAAGCGGATTCGAAAACCATTGACAAGGATACTGTGCGAGCCCTGTTTTTATTGTGACGGAGAAGGATATCTTATCTCTAAACAGACAATATGTTACAGTATCTATAGGGAAATTCTTCGTGAATCACGAGACATGATCGGAGTCAAGATCAGCCTGAGAGTTAACCCTGAAATTGCCGAACTTCTCTATGGTGAAGAAAGCCATATTATCGTTGCCGTTGAGCAAGTCATCGGGAGGCAAGTTGTCATATATCCGGACGCCAAGCTTCATATGGAAGAGTTTAATATCTTTGAAATTATTAAGGAATAAACAGGGATTGAGTCTTTTATTATGTGCCTTGTAGACGTCCATGAGGCTTTTTTGTAAAACCATCGCATCCATATGATTTTACATAGATAAATTTCCCGACCTTCAACGCAGTATTGGCGTTTCTGAAAATGAAGGGTCCGAAATATTGAGTTTGAAGCTTGACAACTCGGTTATCATGTGATTTATAAATTCGGTTTAATTCAAAAATAACACTTTTTTCCAGGCGTGGAAAAAACACTTTAGTGTCTGAATAAGGATTTTAGGTTATGAAACGAACATATCAACCAAGCAGAATTAAGCGGGCAAGGACACACGGGTTTCTGAAAAGAATGTCAACCAAGCAGGGCAGAAGAATTATCAACAGGCGCAGAGCAAAAGGCAGAGCCCGATTATCGGTATGAAAAGTGTTGCTCGATGAAATAAATAAGAGATAATAAAGGGTTAAACAGAGGAGTCTCTTTTGCGCTTTTGTTTTACCAAGGCGGACAGAATATTAAAACGCTCCGAATTTCTTAAATTGTCTATTTTGGGGAAAAAAACACAGAATAGGCATTTTATTGCAATATTCTCTCCAGGTCGATTTCAAAGAACCCGCTTTGGTGTCACTGTGGCGAGGAAAGTAGGAAATGCCCCTACAAGAAACAGGATAAAAAGATTTTCTCGCGAATATTTTCGGCTAAACAGGCACATTATTACAGGTTATTGGGATATCAATATTATCGCTAAAAAGAGGGCCGCTGATCTTTCCTCGGAGCAGGCCTTTCTATCCCTGAAAGAAGTTTTTAAAAATATTTCCAGGAGTTTAGAGCATTAATAGAATATTTATGATACCGGCTCTGATTTTCATAAGAGCATATCAATTCATATTGTCTCCAATACTGGCTCCTGCATGCCGTTTTTATCCAACCTGTTCTGAGTATGCCTATCAATCTATTTTGCGTTATGGACTTCTTAAGGGATTTCTCCTAGCTTCGAAAAGAATATTAAGGTGCCATCCCTTTCATCCGGGAGGAATCGACCCTGTTCCTTAAAGCAGTCTAAATTTTATCACGAAGAGACAGGTTCGAAATAAAAGATGCCGATTCAGAAGGGAAATATATTTGCATTTGCCTGCCTTTGCACAATCCTACATAGATTTTGCTCCTCTGAACCCGAAAATACCGATGACTCAATTAATCTGAACAGAACTTTTTATGTATTGTATTGAACTTTGGAGAGGATAACGGATAATGGAACACTTGCGATTATTTATTGCAATAGGACTGTCTTTGCTCGTTTTTATCGTCTGGAATGTTTTATTTGTTGATAAACAAAAGGAAAAAATTCCCCAACAAGCCATTCAATCGGAACAACAGTCAAATAAAACGTCAAGGATAACAGAAAAGCAAAAAACACCAAAAGAAACAACTCCCTTAAAAACCCAGCCCCCTTTAAAAGAAAGTCCTTCAGCGCCGGTTACACCGTCTCGGACGATAACCGTAAATTTGCCCTTGTATACTGCAAAGATTTCAGAAAAAGGAGCGGTGTTCAAGAGCGTTGTCCTAAAAAAATATCGAGAAACCATTGATCCCAATTCCCCTTTTTATGAAATGATAAATCCTGATTTGTCCCAAGGAACCGTGCGGGTTGGATTTGCCGGGAATAGTTTTCAAGGAATCGGTGATGCGATGTTTTCAGTTAATCTTGAGAAGGATTCTGTAGATATCAAAAATAAAGCCAAAGAGATCTCTTTTTCATGGACATCTCCCAAAGGGGTTGTCGTTGAAAAGACATATTTATTTTCACCTGAAACCTATGTAATTTCTCTTAACGTTACCATTAAAAATGGTTCCGATCAGACCTTAAAAGACAATCTCACGTTATCTTTATTAGAAAAAGCTCCGGAAAGCGTAAGCAGGTACGGCTTTGAAGGACCGAGTGCTCTGATAAATAACAAACTAGAGCAAATCAAAATCAAGAAGATAAAAAAGCAAGATATGTATCCGGGAAAATTAAGATGGATTGCGGTTCAGGATCGGTATTTCATGTCTGCTCTCATGCCCGAAGAGGCTGTGGATGCCAGTATGCACCTTAGTATAAATGACGATAAAATTCTTAAGAATACCTATATTCAGCCGGAGCAGGAGATTCTTCCTGGCGGACAACACGTTTTTAAGTATAAATTGTTTTTCGGGCCGAAAAGCATGACCGTTTTAAAATCCGTGGATTATGACCTGATCAAAGCTGTCCATTTCGGTATGTTTGACGTACTTGCCAAACCATGTGTCTGGATAATGAACTTTATATATGGTTTTATCCCCAACTATGGTGTTGCCATTATCATTTTGACGATACTCAGCAAAATCCTTTTGTGGCCCCTGGGAAATAAAAGCTATAAATCAATGGCTGCAATGAAAAGAATTCAACCGCTGATGGCGGAAATTAAAGAAAAATATAAAGACGACAAGAAAAAAATGAATGAGGAGATGATGGGGTTGTATAAAACGTATAAAGTCAATCCCTTAGGCGGATGTCTTCCTATGGTAGTACAAATACCCGTTTTTTTTGCGCTTTATAGAATGTTATATGAAGCCATAGAATTAAGACACGCGCCGTTTTTCTGGTGGATCAATGATTTGTCAGCACCGGATCGCCTTTTTCGATTCGATTTTTCCATCCCATTCATGCAACCCCCCTACGGCATACCTGTTTTAACCATAATTATGGGGGTGACCATGTTTATTCAGCAAAAAATGTCGCCACCGGCAGGGGATGCTACCCAGGCCAAAATGATGATGATGATGCCGATTGTTTTTACGGTAATTTTTATCAATTTTTCTTCGGGGCTTGTTCTGTACTGGCTCGTAAACAATATCATTTCCGTGGCTCAACAGTATTATGTCACGAAGAAAAACGTCTAATAACGGAGGATTAACAATGTCGCCCAACTTGGAGTTTGAGGACAAAAATGTTGAAATGGCAGTAAAAAAAGCCTGTGAAAAATTAAACATACCCAGGGAAAAACTCAAGCATGATGTTATTTCTTATGGGTCAACGGGAATTTTTGGATTGGTGGGCACCAAAAAAGCGCGTATTCGTGTTATCCTGCCGAAAACATCTCAGAACCTTAAGATGGAGGAAACGAAACCAAAAAAACAGAAGACCGCTTCTTTGGATCAAACTTTAAAAAATACAGACGTTCAAATGGATGTCCCAATTGATGATACAGAACTTTCACTTTCAGAGGATGATCCAAAAGAAATTGGGGGCGAAGCCCTTCGACGCATTATTGATTTAGTTACCGAAGATGCGACAATCTCGATCGAAGAAAAATCAAATCGAATTTTTTTCAATGTTAAGGGTGGAAACTCTGCCGTTCTTATCGGCAAGCGGGGGCAAACCCTTGAGGCAATGCAATATATCGTTGATAAAATTGTTAATAAAAAAAGAAAAGAACGTGTCGGAATTCAGGTAGATGTTGAAGGATATCTGGAAAAACGGCGCGTTAGTTTGGAAAAAACGGCGTTTAGGCTAGCTGAGAAGGTTAAACGGAATGGAAAACCAGCAACCATCGGTCAAATGAATTCTCACGATCGACGGATCGTACATATTGCCTTAAAAGATGACAATACCGTGAGAACCCAGAGCATGGGGGAAGGAATTTTAAGAAAACTTGTCATTTTTCCAAAGAAAAATTCGTCCCGAAAGAAAAACTATTAACTTAACCATTCAATACTATGGAATGTATGAATCTGATATTTCAATGGCTCCTATTCGTTTGAAGCAGTTGAAACCAGCTATACACGTTATAAAAAATGGAATGTGATACTATCGCAGCCATTGCAACACCCGTCGGTAGCGGCGGTATCGGGATTATTAAAATATCCGGTCAAGACGCTTTTTCTATAGCTGAAACAATTTTTCTGAGATCTCACCCGTCGTGGGGTGCAGACCGTCCGGAGAGTGAAGCCCTATCTTTCCCCTTAAAATCCCACCGCCTTTATCACGGGTATATTGTGAATCCTGAAACAGGAAGGGTGTTGGATGAAGTTCTTTTGTCGGCAATGAAAGCCCCTCGGACATACACCAGAGAAGATGTTATCGAAATAAACACCCATTCAGGCTACATTGTAATGGCTTCGATTTTAGATTTGGTACTACAAAAAGGTGCCAGGCTGGCAGATCCCGGTGAATTCACAAAAAGAGCATATCTTAGCGGCCGTATTGATCTCACCCAGGCTGAGGCGGTTATTGACATTATCAATTCCAGAACCGAAAAATCCCTCGAAATTGCAACTTCACAGATAAAAGGGGATTTGAAAAACCGAATTGAGTTCATGCGACATTCACTGATTGACATTTTAACACAAGTGGAGGCTGCTATAGATTTTCCGGAAGATGTTGGGGACTTTATCGATGTGGAATCGGTTAATCAAATTTTGGACAAGTCGGTTATTGACGAGTTGTCAGACATGGTTGCGCAATATGAAAATGCGCATTTTTTAAGAGACGGGCTTAAAATGATCGTGGTCGGCAGACCCAATGTGGGTAAATCGAGCTTAATGAACCGGCTGATAAAGAACGATCGCGTTATTGTTACACCCATTCCCGGAACGACGAGAGATTTAATTGAAGAAACATTGAATATTCGTGGTATTCCGGTTATTATTGCAGATAGCGCCGGCCTTCACGAAACAAAAGATCCGGTTGAAGTTATCGGTATTGAAAAGACCAAAGGATATATTCACACTTCGGATTTGATACTTTTCATGATCGATGCAAGTGATCCATTCACAATAGAGGATAATATAATATATCAGACAATCGATGACAAACGACTGATATTGGTTATAAATAAAATCGATTTGGTCGAAGATGGCTTTAAAACTGAAATTCCCGAAACATGGGATAAAATACCAAGCGTCAAGATTTCCGCTTTGTATGGAAATGGATTGAGCTCGCTCAAGGATTTAATCGCAAAACTTGTACTTGGAGACCACCATCCTGATGTTCAAAGTACCATCATTCCCAATTTAAGGCAAAAAATAGCTCTTGAGAAGAGTTTGGAGCTTGCGGTTTCTGCGAGCCAAGAAATTCGGAAAGGAACTTCGTTCGATGTGATTGCCATCGATCTTAAGGAAACATTAGACAACTTGGGTGAAATTATCGGTGCTACTGCCAAAGAGGATGTCCTTGAGCAGATATTTAAACGATTCTGTATCGGGAAATAATGTTTCACGTGAAACATTATTTTCTTTTGGTTATCGTATGTGTTGCGTTTTATTATAATAATTTAGTAACATTTTAGCCTTTTGAAAGCATTACCGCTTCAGGTATAATTAAATTTTTGCTGAAAGAACTCGTGAGTAAGGGCTCGTAATGAAAGAATCCGCCTGGTATATTAATAAAGATCTCTGTTTTAACAGAAGGTTTCATCCATAAAGTAAAATCGCCTATGGTTCTTTCAAAACGATCCCTAATCCACTCAGACAGCTTCCAGTCAAAAATTTAATCACACCTGAAGCGCCTTCTTGTTGGGCGTAGCTGAAAGCGAAGACCAATGAAATCGAGTTGTTTCAAAGGACTAAACTATTACATTACACACACAATTTTAGGAATTAAACAATGAAGATAGATTTTACACCATTTTTTGAAAAGTATAAGGCACTTTCAGAAAAAGCCGATGAATTGTTTGCAAAAGTGCAAAAAGAGTTTCCAGAATGCGTAACATGTGAAATTAAATGCGCAGACTGCTGTCATGCATTATTCGACCTAACATTGATCGAAGCGATTTATATCAACCATCGGTTTAATGAAATGTTTGAAGGCAAAAAAAAAGAGGCAATTATTGAAAAGTCGAACCGTTCGGATAGAAAAATTTACATGATCAAAAGAAAAGCATATAAGGACAAAGAAGCAGGAAAGAACGAAGTTGAAATACTTATGGAAATTGCTGCTGAACGCGTCAGGTGTCCACTTCTTAACGAAGATGATATGTGTGATCTCTATGAATATCGACCCATCACTTGCCGACTCTATGGTATACCGACTTCTACAGGGAGCATCGGGCATACCTGTGGGAAATCGGGTTTTATTGAAGGCAACCCCTATCCTACGGTAAATCTGGATGTTATTCAAAAAAAGCTTTATGAAATTTCTGCTGAATTTGTCGGTACAATCAGAACCCGATATATTAAAATGGCCGAAATACTTGTTCCCTTGTCCATGGCGATTCTTACCGATTATAATGAGGACTATCTTGGGTTAGTGAACGAGAATGAAATCCCGAAGAAACAAGGAAAAGATAATGACAGCGATATCCCCAGAAGAAGAGGAAAAAAGAAAAAAGGCCATTTTCGATAGTATGTCGCCCAGGCGCCAGAAACACATCTTAAAAATAGGATATGGAAAATGGGATCCATTTCAGAAACCCAAAGATCCCATAGATATCAGAAAAGATAAAACCAAGCGAACGACGCAAATGCTGGTCCGGGAATTCTTACAGTCAAAAAGTTCTCAGGAATACAGTAATGCATACGGTGGCGGTGTCTTTGAGATTTGCCTTGGAATTATCAACGATGATGACAGGTGCAAGGGGATGTTCGATTTTTCCGTCTGGTACCATGAATTGTTGAAACGGGAGGGACATGAGTGACCATAATGGGGTTACCGTCAAAGAACAATCATTAAAACTCCACAAGATACCCGCACAGATTGCAGATCCGATGACACTGGAAGCATTGCAGGCCATGGCAGGCATGAGGAGGAAATTTTCAGGATTTTCGGACTGACCTATCAGATTTTCAAAAAGGTTCAAAGGGCTTTTGATACGTTACTACCTGCATGCAAAAACAATTGAACATATCTATTTCGAATCATTTCTTTATCAGTAATTAAGAACCCGGAACCCGGCGCTTTTTTATCACATTCCGGGTTCCGGATATTACTGCTATTTTTTCATCTGTTGGTTGAAGATCGCTTCTGCTTTATTGGCCATATCTTCAGCCTTTTGTGCCGAGGCAGCAGCAGCGTCCGCTGCATTTTCAGCACGCACAGCGGCTGCATCTGCCTGTTTGGCCTGCTGAGAGCTATCTTGGGCTAATGCTTTGGCTTCCTTGGCATCTTGGCTGGCCTGTTGAACCTGTTGCTCCAGCATTTTCATTTGATCGGTGGTTGCACAGCTCATCAGTGAAAAAGCCAGGGCTAGTGATAATACAAGACCCATCACCATACACACGTTTTTCCGTATATCCATTGAATTGCCTCCTCCTATTTAGAGTTAAAACGGATGTTATCAATGATCCGACGTCTTAACGGCGAGCGTATCATCACCTCCCTTCTTAAGAAAACCCACACGAACCGGAAGTCCGCTTTGTTTCTCAAGCGCATCTTTGACCAATGAAACCGAAACACTGCTCAAAATATCCAGCTCCTGTAATCGACGCAAGGTCTGTGCTTGCATGTCGGGAATTCTGTTGTAAATATCCGGATGAACCTCCATGAATATATTTTGATCCTGGAATCCTATTTTTACGGGTTCATAAACGATTTCAACAGGCGCGTTTACATATACCTTTTGGAAAAGCAACGCAATATGTTCCGGATACAGGCGGATGCATCCGTGACTGACCCGTTTTCCGATACCCCAAGGAGAATTTGTACCGTGAATACCGTATCCGATCAGTGATAGGCCGATCCAGTATTTTCCTAAGGGATTGTTCGGCCCGGGAAGCATTGTGGTGACGCCGTATTTGTCCCTCAGGGACTCTGGAATCAACCATGTGGGGTCGACCTCACGGTAAATGACATGCCCCACGGCCACGGGGGTTTCCCATCCGATATCACCGATTCCCACCGGATACGTGGTAACCTGCCCGGTTTTCGGGATAAAATGATAGAGTCTCAATTCCGGTAGATTGATAACCAGCCCGAACAATTTGGTAGATGGTAAGATCCATTGGGTCGGAATGACAAGATTTTGCCCGGGACTGGGCATCCAAGGGTCCATCTTTGGGTAAAGGAGCGAGAGTTCATTATACCCCAAGCCGAATTTGCGCACAATGTCCGAGAAGGTCTCCTTGGGTACGACAATGTGGTGCTGTATGGATCCCACCACCGTTTTGTTATTACCATAGCTGAAACTGCCCGCAATTGCTTTTTGGGTGCTGATGACCAAGAAGATGCTCAGCAAAAAACAGCCCATTTTTTTGATGTGGATGGTTTTGATCATTGGCGCTGTGACTTTTGGCGTGTCAGATACGCGTTTACGCCCTTCTAACGAAAATGTTCAGCTGGATATGAATGAATTTTTATGTTTAATTCCAATATCACATGTGAAAATGAAAGGCAAATATCCAATAAGCTCTTAACTGGTTCTTTACTTAGACAAATTTTTTTCTGTTGGTGCTAAGTGTCCATGCGCGAATTCCCATCGCTTGTCGAGAAAATAAAGTATTGGGACCGTCATCCTCGAGAAAAAAAGGGAAGCAACTTCTCCTGCCATAAGGGATATGGCAAGGCCCTGAAAAATGGGATCGAACAGAATGACAGACGCACCGACCACAACAGCTGCGGCGGTCAACATCATGGGCCGAAATCGAACGGCACCGGCGTCAATGACCGCAAGATCCAGCGGCATTCCTTCTTTTAGACGCAATTCTATAAAATCGACCAGGATGATGGAGTTTCTCACAACAATTCCGGCCCCTGCGATAAATCCGATCATGGAGGTCGCTGTAAAAAAAGCGCCAAGGGCCCAATGCGCTGGAAGGATACCGATGAGAGAAAAAGGAATGGCGGCCATAATGACCAGTGGTGTGCTAAACGATTGAAACCATCCCACAACCAGCACAAATATCAGCACCAGAACCACGGCAAAAGAAATCCCAAGATCCCGGAAAACTTCATAGGTGATGTGCCATTCACCGTCCCACTTCATTTCATATTTCCGGTCGCTGGAAGGAATGTCTGCTGTATGCTGGGCAATTTGGTATCCTTCTGGCAGTTGGATGGCTTCGATCTTATTTTTCATTTCCAAAATGGCGTATACAGGGCTTTCCTTAACACCGGCCACATCCCCGATAACATATACCACCGGCATGAGGTTTTTATGATAAATACTCTGATCTACGGGGATTTTAAGGACATTGATCAGTGTAGAAAGGGGAACCAGGCTACCGTCGGCTGAAGCAAGTTTCAGCATTTTAAGACGGTGAATTCCGGCACGGGCGGATAACGGAAGGCGCATCAGTATGGGCACATCTTCTTTTTCCCTGGGCTGATGAAGCAGACCTGCCTGTTGTCCTTTAAGTGCCATCTCGAGGGTACGGTTAATCCGGGCCACACTGATCCCGTGAAGAGCGGCTTTCTCGCTGTCAACCTCAATCTTATAGCGGGGTTGGGTTTCTTCCAGGTACCAGTCCACATCGACCACACCGGGCGTTTCCTTGAAAATGTTCATGATATCGGCAGCTATTTGCTTTTGGCGATGGTAATCGGGGCCGTAAATTTCAGCCACCAGTGTGGATAAAACCGGCGGACCGGGCGGGACTTCGGCAACCTTAACCCTTGCATGGTAACGGTCGGCTATGGATTTTAGCGCCGGACGGACGCGTTTGGCGATATCATGACTCTGACTTTTTCGATGTCCTTTCTCTACCAGATTAACCTGAATGTCTGCTTGGTGCGCACTGCTTCGCAGATAATAATGGCGCACCAGGCCGTTAAAGTTAAACGGTGCCGATGTGCCCACATAGAGCTGATAATCGGTGACTTCATTAACGGTTTTGAGGTAATCTCCCATTTCCATAACAGCGGCTGATGTTTCTTCCAATGTGGCACTTTCCGGCATGTCGAGAATAACCTGAAATTCACTTTTGTTGTCAAACGGGAGCATTTTGAGCCGAACCCATCCGACACCCACCATAGCGCATGAAATCAAAAGAAGAGCAATGACACTGGTCAGGAAAACCCATCGCCAGAATCCGTTTTCAATAAGAGGGGTCATTATTTTGCGATAAAGGCGTGTGCTCCAGTCTTCTTCCCCGTGTTCCCCGGCTGTGGCTGTTGGCTTGTGCTTTATCAATCGCATTGAAGCCCATGGAGTAACAATAAAAGCGACAATCAGTGAAAAGATCATAGCGGCGGATGCTCCCACCGGAATGGGTCTCATGTATGGCCCCATGAGTCCGCCAACAAACGCCATTGGTAAAATGGCGCTGATAACGGCTAATGTCGCTAAAATGGTGGGATTACCGACTTCGTCCACTGCTTCGACGGCCACTTGGACTCTGGAACGGTCTTGATTTTCCGGAAGCCGGAAGTGACGAACGATATTCTCCACGATCACGATGGCGTCATCCACAAGGATTCCGATGGAGAATATCAGTGCAAAAAGAGTAATCCGGTTCAAGGTATACCCGTACAGAAAAAAAACTGACATGGTCAGAGCGAGCGTTACGGGAATGGCAATGGCAACAACGCCGGATTCACGGTGTCCCAAGACAAACCATATCAAAATGGTAACGGAAACAATGGCGATCATCATGTGAAAGAGCAATTCATTCGATTTTTCTTTGGCGGTGTTCCCATAGTTTCGGGTGACGGTGATATGGATATTGTCGGGGATGACGCTGCCTGTTGCTTCGCGAATGCGTTCAAGGACATTATTGGCCACTGTAACGGCATTGGACCCTTTTCGTTTGGCCACAGTGAGCGTAACGGCGGAAAACACTCCTTCTGGAGAGGATTGGCTGGAAATGTGTTTTTCTTCGGCAGCCGGTCCGGAGCCGAAAAACACGTATTGAGACGGTTCTGCCGGACCATCTATGACCTCGGCCACATCGCGGAGATAGACAGGTTTTTGGTCGTACACACCAACCACCACGTTTTTGACATCGTCTCTTGTCTTTAAAAATCCACCGGTATGAACGAGGACCTGGCCCTTGATTGAAGGATAGGTGCCGGTTTCAGATTCCTGGTTTGCAGCGGTGACGGACATGGCAACCCTTTCAAGGTCGAGGCCGTAAGCCGCCAGCCGCACCGGATCAAACCGAACCTGAACCCGGCGCTGTTCGCCGCCGATAAGGGTCGTCGGGGCAACATTCTTTTCGCGTTTGACAATATTTTCAACTTCTGCTGCAACACGGCGCAGGGTATACTGATCGTAGCCCTTTCCCCAGAAGGTAAGTGTTAAAATCGGAACATCGTCAATATATCGCGGTTTAATGAGAGGAGGTGTCACCGACCAGGGGATCAAATCGTAATTGGCCATGAGCTTCGACTGGAGACGAACGATAGATTTTTCCTCGTCCTGCCCCACGTAGAAGCGAACCACTACCATGGACATGCCCGGGCTGGAGGTTGAATATACATATTCGACGCCCGGAATTTCCCACAACAGTTTTTCCATGGGACTTGTGACCCGATTTTCGACTTCTTTGGCGCTGGCACCGGGCATGTTTACAAAGATGTCGATCATGGGAACGATGATCTGTGGTTCTTCTTCTCTGGGAAGGGCGATGACCGAAGCGATGCCCAGCAAAATGGCAGCGATAATACACAGAGGGGTCAGCTTGGAATCGATAAAAAACTGTGCAATTTTGCCGGCGATACCTGTTGTTTGCGTCATGAACCCATCTCCACTGTCATGCCGTTGATTAGCGTTGGTGGAGGAACGGTTACAAAGCGATCCCCTTGCTTGAGGCCCGATAAGACTTCTATGGACTCGCCGAATGTCCTGCCGGTTCGAATGAGTCGAAATTTGGCGGTTTGCGTATCATCCACAATATAAATGCCGGTCAACTGTCCGGAATGTATGACAGCAGTTGCCGGGATTAACATTAAACCGGCCTCACCGATGGGAATTGAAACCCGAGCGAACGTGCCGGACCGCAGTGCCTTATCAGCCGGTAGTTTAACCTTGACTAAAAATGAACGACTTTTTACATCAGCGGCAGGAAAAATTTCCTGCACGCTTCCTGTAAACGTTTTGTTGCCCAGGGCGGAAACCGCCACGATTACCTCCTGGTTCAAGGCAATGGTTTGGATATACTGTTCAGGGAGCACCAGATCCACGATGTAGTTCCCTGTTGTTTCTATAGTGAAAAGCGGTTTTTCCGGCGTGGCAAGATCTCCCACGTCAATCATTTTCGCCCGGATTGTTCCGTCATAGGGGGCCAGTATGACCGCATCTTTTGAAGAGACAACCGTCGAAAACAAAGCGGCTTCAGCCTGTTTGACACGCTGTTTTGCGGCCGCCATCCCGGCTTGGGCCTGTTGGTATCTTGATTTAATCTCATCAAACTCCTGAGGACTGGTGGACTCATCTTTCATCAGGTTCTGGTATCGTGCGTAGGTGGCGCTCGCAAGTTCTGCGCCTGCGCTGGCCCCAGTTTCTGCGCGTCGGGCTTCCGCAAGCGCGGCTTTTGCTTGACGAAGCATTGCATTCACCTGACGATCATCGATGTTTGCAAGCCGATCCCCCTTTTTGACTGGGTCGCCTTCCCGGACTAAAATCTCTTTTACAGCCCCCATAAGTTTGCTGGAGATCGTGCTGACGGTTTTAGCGCTGACCGTCCCTACGGATTCGTAAATTAACGGTTGACGGATAAGTTTAGCAGAGACCACGGTTGCCTTTACACGCCCTTTTTTAGACGCCTTAACATTTCCAGGTTCTATTTTTTCCCCGCAACCTGTCAAGAGAAAGACAGCGGTGAAAATGATGACATAAAATCGTTTGTTTCGCAGCATGATGGACTCCTTAATTAAACACCCAGGAATTTGAATAACATGTTGTAATTATAAGAATTTTTGTTAATTTTTTTCAGTATTGCAAAGCCACCTCGCCAATATCGTTACACCTAAACGAACACCTTTTGAACACGCAAGCCTAAAATAAAGATGCAAAGAGCGAGTTATTGAAAATCCGAGTCTATAGTTCCTGCAGCCAGCTCAAGCTCGACGCGAGCTACTTTGTAATCGTGAAGCGCCTTAAAATAGTTGGTGTGGGCCTGTTGGCGAGCCAGCTCTGCATCAAGAAGGCCGACGATCGTTAACAATCCGTTATTATATCGATTTCTTACAATCCGCAATCCTTCTTCAGCCTGATTCACCGCGGTTTTCGCCACCCCTATCCTTTTTCGAGCGCTTTTTGCCTTTAGAAAAGCTTCCCGAACCTGGACCTTTATTCCCAGCTCTACACTTTTTTGCATCTCCTGAATCCGGCTCAGCAAGGATTTTGCGGCCTTGGTTTTTTCGGAGATACGGTTTCCGCTAAAAATGTTGACCCGCATCACGGCTCCGATGGTGTAATTGTCCGCCGAATCACTGAAATCTTCCGAGTTAATTTCGTAATTTCCAATTAGGTTTACGTCCGGGTAATGACCGGCCCGTGATTTTTCCACCTCTTTTTTAGCAATTTCTTTCTCAAGGCGTAGATTTTCCATTTCGGGGCGTTTAGACAAGGCAGTGTCGATCCACGTGTCGATGGTTCCGCTAATTTCTGAACCGATGGTTAGCGGTGTCACCGGGTTCAAGGGATCGGCTTCTCCGGAACCCATGGAAGCGTTCAACATCGCCTCCTTTATTTTGAACCGGCTTTCTGCTAAAAGTTGTTGCTGTTCTAAATCTGCGATATAAACCATGGCTCTTAAAAGATCGCTTTTTACCACAAAACCGCTGTTATAACGGGACTGTATCATATTAAGATTGGCATTCGAGGTGTCAAGCGCTTGTTTTGTAACCAT